>JAEEGH010001822.1_pt1 | contig 59988 bp, 68 predicted proteins | sample 9134181 | NCBI WGS metagenome assembly JAEEGH01 (sample SAMN16246544, study PRJNA631951) | gut metagenome | biome: gut microbiome; feature: rumen; material: DP-attached | host: Bos | place: Iran: Karaj | collected 2018-10
GGCTTTTCATTCACTCTCTTGTTACCAGCAAGAGAGTTTTTTCATTTTAGACTGCTTCTGGACTAAAGTATCCAATCTCTTCCCATACCTTTCTGTCTGGACAATAGTAGTTGTATTCACTGGAATTTTCTTTCTTCATGGCATATCCAAATTTGAATATCCCCTGCTGGATTCCAATTCTTACGAACTGTGCATCCTTGTGCATTGCCTCGGCAACCTCAGTTATAGGAACATTTCTACCAGTAAATCTTGGTAGTTCTACATATAACTTTTTGTCTTCCATACTTTTCACCTCCCTTCTTTCAAAATACGAATTATCAGTTCGTATTTTGATAATACGTCTTAATAATTCATTTGTCAACAATAAATATGTATTTTCAATTCGTAATACGCTCTTGTAATTCGTGTTACTACGTGTTACAATTCACACAAGGAGGTCAGTACAATGAATAATGGATCTGATATAGGAAATAGAATTAAAGAAGCCAGAAAAGCTCAGCACCTCAGTCAAACTGAACTGGCTAACAGACTAGGTAAAACCATGCGTACAGTACAGAAATATGAAAGCGGTGAAATAGAACCTTCAATAGGTGTACTGAATGAGATAGCAAATATTCTTAATATCTCTCCTGCTGAACTTATTGGATATCAAAAGAAGAACATCACTTTAGATACTCTCTCAGATGTCCTCTATGTTCTTAACGAACTAAATAAAAAAGCAGGGATTAACTTCAATATAGACGTAAATCGTCCACCCAAAACCGAAGAATGGAGCTGCAGTCTTAAATTCATGGGAAACGATGAAGCAGCAGAAAACAACTCAGATCTCTGCCTCTTTCTGGAAAGATACGCAGATGAACGAGAAAGCCTCGAACAAGGCCTATCAAATGAAGATAGATTTAACCACTGGTTTGAAACAGAACTTGCATACTACGCAAATGTAGCACTACCTGATAAGAAAGGTGATTAAGGGTTTATATCCTTTTTCATAAATAACCTGAGCATTAAAGGAGGTCGATATTATTTGAAATTACCAAACGGATATGGAAGTGTTATGAAAATGTCCGGGAAACGCAGAAAACCCTATATGGTAAGAGTAACCACCGGATGGACCATTGATCCGGAAAAAGGTACCAAAAAGCAGACGTACAATGTCATAGGATATGCTGAAACCAAGCAGGAAGGCTTGCAAATGCTATCAGATTATCATCAGAATCCATTTGATACAAAAGCAGCCAAAATGACATTCACAGACGTATATAATGCCTGGTCTGAAGCAAAGTATCCTACCATCTCAAAATCCAACGTGCATGGGTATACAGCCTCATATAACGTATGTGGCACCCTTTACAATAAAACTTTTAGAGATATAAGGCTGGCAGAGCTTCAGAATGTCATTGATACCTGCGGAAAGAATTATCCTACACTCCGTAAGATCAAAGTCCTTTTCAATCAGCTTTACGATTATGCCCTTAAGAACGATATCTGTAACAAGGACTATTCCGAATTTGTAGATATCCTCAAGTATAAGGACAAGAATCCAAACAAGGTTGAGAGAGATATCTTTTCAAAAGCTGAGATTGACAGGCTATGGGAACTCAAGGATGATCCGTTCTACCAGACAGTACTGATGCTGATTTACAACGGCTGTAGAATATCTGAACTACTGGATTTGGAAAAGAAAAATGTGCATCTCGAAGAACAGTATTTCGATGTGATACTAAGTAAAACTGAAAATGGTATCAGAAAGGTTCCTATAGCAGATAAGGTTCTCCCATTCTACAAAGCCTGGTATGAATCCTCTGATTGTGAGTACCTTCTTCACACCGATGACAACAAAAAATTCACCTACAGGAACTATAAAGACAGCTACTGGACACCACTAATAGAAAACCTTGGGATGGAGCACAATCCTCATGATACTAGGCACACCTGCATATCAATGCTGGCAGAAGCTCATGTGGATCCTACAATGATAAAGAAAATCGTAGGACACTCCGGAGCGATGTCTTTGACAGAGAAAGTGTACACACACCTTGATATCCAATCTCTGGTAGAAGCAATAAATAAAATCTAAGACTTGAGAATTTTGCTGTCTACCTGCTGTTTACTCGCTGTTTACGGTACAAAATTTTCTGCGTTTCACCGAGGCTTAATACAATTATAGATAAAAGAAAAACCCCAGAAACACTGAGTTTCTGAGGTTTGTAAATTCTTTTTGAATCTCGAAAGATTATCTCTTTGAGAACTGTGGAGCACGACGAGCTTTCTTTAAGCCGTACTTCTTTCTTTCCTTCATTCTTGGATCTCTTGTAAGGTATCCAGCCTTCTTAAGTGTTGGTCTGTATTCATCTGAATCAGCCTGAAGAAGTGCTCTAGCGATACCATGTCTGATAGCACCAGCCTGACCTGTTGTACCGCCACCCTTAACAGTAACGATAACGTCAAACTTATCTGCTGTATCTGTAGCAACGAGAGGCTGACGAACGATTGTCTTAAGTGTCTCAAGACCAAAGAAATCATCAATACTTCTCTTGTTGATTGTTATATTTCCCTTACCAGCTACAAGGTAAACTCTTGCAACTGAGCTCTTTCTTCTACCAGTTCCGTAGTAATTAGCTGCCTTAGCCATTGTTTATTTCTCCTTTCAAACCAATTAGAATGTTAATACTTCAGGCTTCTGAGCAGCATGATTGTGCTCTGGTCCTGCGTATACATGAAGCTTTGTGTACATCTGTCTTCCAAGTGATCCCTTTGGAAGCATGCCCTTTACAGCGTGCTCAATAACTCTTTCAGGGTGCTTAACTAACTGATCTTTAAGAGAAATCTCTTTCTGACCACCAACATAATCTGTGTGGTGCCAGTAAACTTTCTGATCCATCTTCTTACCAGTAACTTTAATCTTTTCAGCATTGATAACGATTACATAATCACCTGTATCAATGTTTGGTGTATATATAGGCTTATTCTTTCCTCTAAGAACGTTTGCTACATTAGAAGCAAGACGACCAAGAGTCATATCTGTTGCATCAACTACATACCATTTCTTTTCAACTGTAGTTGCATTTGGCATAAATGTTTTCATGATGTTTCCTCCATAATCAATTTACGATTACTACTTAGTGTGAAAACCCTTCACCTGATTTTCACGGTATATCTATGAGATGCACATAACGCCACTTACCGGGATGTCGTTATGACATTTGTCACACAGTAAGATATTATATGATTAATAGCTTAGCATTGTCAATAATAAGTTGCCTAAAAAGTCTATAAAAATTAATGTTTTGATACTTTCTGCCACTTCCAAATTATCTTACTGGAAATTACATATCTATATATATTTTTTTATGAAATCTTAATATTTTCATCTTTATTCAGGAATTCCACTCGGAAATTCATATTGGATCAAAAAAAGTCCCTGGGCCGGAGCTGTAGGTCCGGCTTTTGTACGATCTTTTGCTTCGAGCATTGTTTTTATATCGCTAGGATCACCTTTTCCTCTTCCAATCTGTAATAATGTTCCTGACATTATCCTGACCATGTTATATAAGAATCCTGCGCCTTTTACAGTTATTATTACTTCTTCCTGTTCTCTCCTGACATTTACTTCATATACTGTTCTTACGTGTGTCAGTGCCTGAGACTCGACGTTACAAAAGCTTGTAAAGTCATGCTCGCCTTCAAAGTACTTTGCAGCCTGATTCATCTTATCTATATCAAGTTTCATACCGAAATGGTATGTGTAATTTCTTTTTACAGGTACTTCATAATCGGTATTTAGAACATGGTACTCATAGGTTTTAATTGTGTCACAATGTCTTGGATGAAAATCCGGTGCTACCTTTTGTGATTTTACAATACGTATGTCCTTGGGTAAATGAGGATTTAATGCATACATGAACCTATCTGGAGGTATTGTGGATTTTGTATCAAATACTGCCAGATTTCCATAGGCATGGACTCCGGCATCTGTTCTACTTGCACCGATCACTTGTAATTCCTCACCAGTAAGTTCTTTGATCGCTGCATTTAAAGCTCCTTCTATTGTTGGAACATTTTCTTGATATGCCCATCCGCTATAGTTTGTTCCATCATAGCTTACAGTCAGCATTATACGGTTTTGATTTGTTGATTGTTCTTTTTTTTCCATAATTAAAATAATCTGCCTATGAGGATGCATAATACAAAATATATCAATATTACTGCATATGCTATTCTATCAATTCCTTGATAGATAAGGGGTTTCATTTTAGTTCGTCCTTCTCCGCCTCGATAGCATCTGGCTTCCATGGCCATGGCCAGGTCATTGGCCCTTCTGAATGCTGAAATAAATAATGGAACCAGCAATGGGACCAATGCTTTTGCTCGATTCATTACTGAGCCGCTTTCAAAATCTGCACATCTTGCCATCTGCGCTTTCATGATCTTGTCAGTTTCTTCCAGCAAAATTGGTATGAATCTAAGTGCAATCGACATCATCATTGATATTTCATGAACAGGCACTCTAAATCTTTTTAGCGGGCTCATGAGCTTCTCAAGTCCGTCAGTTAATGTGTTTGGCGTGGTTGTAAGGGTCATGATGGTTGAACCAGTGATCAACAGAATAAGTCTGATTGCCATCATGCTTGCAAAGCGCAGTCCTTCATATGTAATTGTTATTTTCCATATTGTTATCAGTGGTGTACCAGGCGTTAAAAAGAGGTTGAATATTACTGTGATGAGTAGCAAGAACACAATGGATTTCATTCCTCTAAATATGAATTTTACTGGTACATTGGACAATTTGATCATTGTTATCAGGTAGATTGTTGCTAATAAATAGCCGAGGTAGTTGTCGACTACAAATAGTGAAATGATGAATACCAATGTGGATACAAGTTTTACTCTTGGATCCAGTCTGTGGATAAGTGAATCTGTCTGATAATATTGTCCTAGTGTTATATCTCTAAGCATTTAATGTCCTTTTTTAGCAAAAGCATTTATGATATCTGCTGTTGCTTCATCTATTGTAGTAGCTTCTGTGCTTACAGGGATTCCTGCAGCTGCTAATTCTTGTACTATATACGTTACTTGCGGCGCTGCTAATCCTATCTGTTCAAGTTCTTTGTAGTGTTTAAATACTTTTTTTGGCTCGTCGTCATATTTAACAGAGCCTTTATCCATGACAATGATTCTTTCTACATAGTTAGCCACATCATCCATGCTGTGTGATACAAGGATAATAGTTATCCCCATTTCTTTATGTAAGGTAGAGATCAGTCCGAGGATTTCTTCTCTTCCTTGTGGATCTAGGCCTGCAGTTGGTTCATCCAGTATGAGCACTTCAGGTTTCATTGCCAGGACGCCTGCTATCGCAACTCTTCTTTTCTGTCCTCCTGAGAGATCAAAGGGAGACTGATAAAAACATTCATCGGGGAGCCCCACTTGTTTTAAGGCTTCGTATGCTCTTAGTTTTATTTCTTTTTCAGAAAGTCCAAGGTTCTTCGGGCCAAAGCATACGTCTTTAAAGCATGTTTCTTCAAAAAGCTGATGCTCCGGATATTGGAAAACAAGTCCTACTTTCGCTCTGAGTGTTTTTCTATCATATTCTTTGTCATGAATATCTTTTCCGTTATAATAAACATTGCCACTTGTTGGTTTTACAATTCCGTTTAAGTGTTGTATAAGTGTTGATTTTCCTGAGCCAGTATGACCAATCAATCCAATAAATTGTCCATCCGGTATTTGAAGACATACGTCTTTTAATGCTGCATGCGCCATTGCGGTATCAGCATCATATATGTGATTAACATGATCCAGTATTATGGCCATTTCTTTATCCTTTATTGTCTATATAATGCAGTTAGTTCTTTTACAAGCTCTTCTTTGGTCAGAATACCTTCTGAAAGAGGTAATCCTTTCTTTTTTAATTCATGAGCTAAAAGTGTTACTTGTGGAACCCCTAGCCTTAATTCTTGTAATTTTTCAACTTGTGAAAAAATCTCTCTTGGCGTTCCTTGCATTTCTACTTTTCCTTTATCCATTACAAATACTTTATCAGCATATATTACTTCTTCCATGTAGTGGGTAATAAGGATAATAGTAATGCCTTCAACTTGATTCAATGCTCTCGCAGCACGTATTACTTCTTTTCTTCCACTAGGATCAAGCATTGCTGTTGGTTCATCCATGATGATGCATTTTGGATGCATAGCAATTACACCAGCTATTGATACTCTTTGTTTTTGACCGCCAGATAGGTGATTCGGAGATTTTTTTCTGAAATCAAACATGCCCACGGCTTTTAGTGATTCTTCGACTCTTTCCCAAATTTCATTGGTTGGAATGCCCATATTTTCAGGTCCAAAACCAACATCTTCTTCAACGATCTGTCCAATTATCTGGTTATCAGGATTCTGAAATATCATTCCTGCTTCTTGTCTGATGTTCCAGAGATATTGGTCGTCTTCTACATTCATACCATCTACCCACACACTACCTTCTGTTGGGTATAACAGCGCATTAAAATGCTTGGCTAATGTGGATTTACCAGAGCCATTATGACCTAAAATAGCAATAAACTGTCCTTGCTTAATATCAAGGTTAACTTTATTGACGGCTGTAGTAATTCCTTCTACATTGCCTTCTTCATCACGTCTAATATATTCAAATGTTAAATCTTTGGTAGTGATCATTGATTTATCATTCATATCTATCTCCATGACAATATATTGTGCAAAATGATATTGTCTATTATATTTATAACTCGACTTATTTTACTAGAAATTCCTTGTAAATACAAGACATTGCAAGTTGCTACGTGCTAAAATAATAATGTTCTTTTGATATTCAATTTTACTTCTAGAGGGGATAGATATGTACGAAAAATATTGGAAGCCGTTGCTTATAATGATAGGGGTTATTGTAATTTCATCAATAGCTGCACGATCTTTGAATGGTCATGAAACTTTATCTGATTATGCAAGCAAAAATCCTGACATCGCATATGGTAGTAGCTCAGTTTCTTCAACATCTGTTTCGGATTTAAGTGTTAATAGTGCATCAGATAGCTCATGCATCGATTCATCCATGGCAATCACTACAATAGATGCCTCTTCTGAAATTGATTCTTCTGAAAAAAATACTTTAGAAACCTCTTCTAATGCCGCGGTAGAAAATACCTCAATTATCATCGAAAACGAGGCAAATCCAGACAGAATAATATATCATGATGGTTTTTACTATGAACCTATAAATGAGGCCGTAAAAGCTAAAATATACAATATTTCTTATGCTGATGGTTGTCCTGTAGATTTATCCGATCTTAGATATTGCTGTTTAAAATATGTTGATTTTGATGGAAATACGCAAGAAGGCGAAATGATCTGCAATAAAGCTATTGCTCAAGATGTCATGGAAATATTTTATGATCTATATATAAATGAGTATCAAATTGAGAGTATAAGGCTAATAGATGAATTTAATGGTGATGATACAGCGTCTATGGAGGCAAATAATACTTCCTGCTTTAATTTTAGGGTCGTTGAAGGAACAAATTCTTTGTCCAGACATGCTTATGGGATGGCTATAGATCTTAATCCTTTTTATAATCCATACATTACCTATAACAATGATGGTTCAACAAATTGTTCTCCAGTTGGATCTCGACAGTATGAGGATAGAAGTCAAAATTTTCCTTACAAAATTGATGAGAATGATCTAGCTTATAAATTATTTATTGAACATGGCTTTACCTGGGGTGGTAATTGGAATTCCTGTAAAGACTATCAGCATTTTCAGAAAAAAGAATAAATATGTAGGATAAAATAAGATATCAATTGGTCATTTTTGTATAAAAAAACGGATGGCATAGCCATCCGTTTTTAACAGTCATTTAACAATTAGATGAGTTCAAGAACAACCATCATTGCAGCGTCACCCTTACGAGGTCCGATCTTAACGATTCTTGTATAACCACCCTTACGGTCAGCATACTTTGGACCATACTCGTCGAATAACTTAGCAACAAGATCAACTTCCTTTGTGTTCTTCTTCCTTCCAGCGCCTTCAGCAGGAACCTGCTTAACTGGGTAAAGAGTCTTAAGAAGCTGTCTTCTAGCATGTGCACGTGAAGGAAGATCCTTCTTGATTTCTTTCTCAACTTCATCGTAAACAGTAACAGTCTTACCATTTTCGATTCTGATGATCTTTCCATCTTTATCGTGTGCTGTCTCAGAAAGAACCTTTGTAGGATCATTCTTATCAACAATCTGCTTTACTCTCTTGCCATCTTTATCTTTACGAGCAACCTTAGCTTTAACAGTTACAGTCTCAAAGTTGTCCTTTTCCTTAGCAGCCAGTGTGATCATTGGCTCTACGATCTTAACAACTTCTTTAGCTCTAGCTTCTGTAGTTACAATCTTACCATTGTAAAGAAGTTCTGTAGCCTGATTTCTTAATAATGCTCTTCTAGGTTTTGTTGCTTTTCCAAGCTTTCTGTACATTGCCATGATATAAAATCCTTTCTCATGTGTAGAGTTCCCTCTACATACTAACATAACGAAATGCGCATCGGACTTACTTTCGAAATGCATAAATAGTTACATATGAGAATCCGTCGCAGTACACTTCGGATTTACCTTTGACGGATATTCATTGAATTAAATGATGACTATTAAACCTGCTCTTCGCCAAGTCTTAATGACAAGCCAAGTTCATCAAGTTTAGCAAGTACTTCTTCAAGTGACTTGCGACCAAGGTTACGAACCTTCATCATATCATCAGGTGTCTTATTTGTAAGTTCTTCAACTGTATTGATTCCAGCTCTCTTTAAGCAATTAAATGAACGAACTGAAAGCTCAAGTTCATCAATGCTCATCTCAAGAACTTTCTCTTTTTCATCATCTTCTTTTTCTACCATAACTTCTGCAGTCTTGGCATTTTCAGAAAGATCAATGAAAAGGCTTAAGTGCTCACTTAATACCTTAGCTGCAAGGCTAACAGCCTCATCAGGACCAAGTGTACCATTTGTATGAACATCAAGTGTCAACTTATCAAAGTCTGTTACCTGACCAACACGAGTATTCTCAACTGTTACATTAACTCTTTCAACTGGTGTGTAGATTGAGTCAACAGCGATAACACCGATTGGGAGATCATCTGACTTATTCTTATCTGAGCTTACATATCCACGACCTTTAGTGATAGTCAATTCCATGTAAAGCTTAGCATCTTTGCCAGAAAGAGTTGCAATAACCTGATCAGGATTCATGATTTCGAGATCCTGATCAACCTGAATATCGGAAGCCTTTACTACGCCTTCACCGTTATACTCAATATAAGCGGTCTTGGCTTCATTTGTATCGGAGTTATTTCTGATAGCCAGACTCTTAATATTCATAATGATCTCAGTAACATCTTCCTTTACTCCAGGAATAGAACTGAATTCATGCAGTACACCTTCGATTTTGACCTGACTAACTGCAGCGCCTGGCAGTGATGAGAGCATGATTCTTCTCAAGGAATTACCAAGTGTAATACCATAGCCTCTTTCGAGCGGTTCTACAACGAATTTACCATACTTCTTGTCATCTGAAATTTCAGCAACTTCAATATTTGGTCTTTCAAAATCAAACACTGATATACCCTCCTTATTTGCTTCGTCAATTGGTTTTTTATATTAATTAATTATTTTGAATACAACTCGACGATAAGCATTTCGTCAACAGGAACATCAATAGCGTCTCTTGAAGGGAATTCTTTAACAGTTCCTTTGAAGTTTTCCTTATCTACATCAATCCACTCTGGAGTAAGTCTTGCTGCTGTGATTTCAGCAACATCCTTAAATCTCTGGATGTTCTTTGAAGCTTCTTTAACTTCAATAACATCACCAGCCTTAATCTGGTATGATGGAATGTTGATAATCTTTCCATTAACTGTAATGTGCTTGTGATCAACGATCTGACGAGCTTCTCTTCTTGTTCTAGCAAAGCCCATTCTGAATACAACGTTGTCAAGTCTTCTCTCAAGAAGGATCATAAGGTTTTCACCTGTCTGACCTTTCATTCTATCTGCACGATCATAGTAATTTCTGAAAGGCTTCTCAAGAACACCATAGATGAACTTAGCCTTCTGCTTCTCACGAAGCTGAAGTCCATATTCACTCATTTTCTTTCCTGCTCTTGCAGAAGTTCTCTTAGACTTCTTATCATATCCAAGGAATGTTGGATCAAGATCAAGTGATCTGCATCTTTTTAATACTGGAACTCTATTAACTGCCATTTTGGCTCCTTTCATTTTTCGGTTTTTACCGATGTTGTTTACAGCTTAATGCCTTCTTCCAACGAGTTATTTAGTTTGTGTCATTATATATAATCCTAAAATAGGATCATGCTGCGCGAGATTATACTCTACGACGCTTTGGTGGACGGCATCCATTATGAGGTACTGGAGTTACATCCGTAATGCTTGTAACAGTAAGACCTGAAGCAGCAAGTGCTCTGATAGCAGCTTCTCTTCCTGAACCTGGTCCCTTTACAAAAACATCAACAGTCTTAAGGCCGTGAATAAGAGCAGCCTTTGTTGCTGTTTCTGCAGCCATCTGTGCAGCATATGGAGTAGATTTCCTTGAACCCTTAAATCCGAGACCACCAGCACTTGCCCAGCTAAGAGCGTTACCAGCTGCATCTGTCAGTGTTACGATTGTGTTGTTGAAAGATGACTGGATATGTGCCTGTCCGTGTTCAACGTTTTTCTTGACACGTTTCTTACCTGCTGTCTTCTTTGCAGCAGAAACCTTCTGATTTGCCATTTTAAACTAACCTACTTTCTTCCTATAAAATTTACTAAAATTAATTGTTACAGCGGAGTATTCCGCAACTTTAAGATTACAAATACTAACTATATTATTTCTTCTTGTTAGCGATTGTTCTCTTTGGTCCTTTTCTTGTTCTAGCATTTGTCTTTGTTCTCTGTCCACGAACAGGAAGTCCTCTTCTGTGGCGAACACCTCTGAAGCATCCGATTTCTGTAAGTCTCTTGATGTTCATGGCAACTTCTCTTCTGAGGTCACCTTCAACTAAATACTCATCACCGATTATCTCAGCAATCTTCTTAACTTCATCATCTGTCAGATCACGAACACGTGTATCTGGATTAACTTTTGCAGCCTCAAGAATCTTGTTTGAGCTTGTTCTACCGATTCCGTAGATGTAAGTCAAACCGATCTCTACTCGCTTATCTCTTGGTAAGTCTACACCTGCAATACGAGCCATTTTAATAATTCCTCCAATTAAATGAATATAAATAGGTATGATATCTTTGTACCATACAGTTACTAATTGATTGGGGCATCTTATACGCCCAATCGGACAGTTGTTGATAATCCGATCTTTCCAATACACATTGGTATCAAAAAGTAATATACGTAGGCTCTACGTTATTATAATCGAATGGAACTGTTACAATTCCTGGAAAATCAACCCTGTCTCTGTTTGTGCTTAGGATTCTCGCAGATTACTCTGATAGTACCCTTTCTCTTAATAACCTTGCACTTGTCGCACATAGGCTTAACAGAAGACCTTACTTTCATTGATTACTCCTTTCTCTTGCGTTATGTAAACACAGCCTAAAGAAGGGCATACTACTCCCTTCTTATAAAAAAGACCATTTATAATCATAACACCAAGTTTGAAGATTTGTAAAGATATATTACAAAAAAATCTGAATTAATTATTTATCTCTCCAGATTATTCTGCCCTTAGAAAGATCATAAGGTGATAATTCAAGTGTAACTTTATCACCAGGTAAGATTCTGATAAAATTCTGTCTTAACTTACCACTAATATGTGCTAATACAACATGTCCATTTTCTAATTCAACACGGAACATTGTATTAGGAAGTTTTTCAATAACCTTTCCTTCAATTTCAATTACGTCAGACTTAGACATTTATATCCTCCTGATTTTTATTTAATATAAGCTATAGCTTATACTTTATAACATTGTCAATATCTCAGGCTCACCATCAGTTATTGCTATTGTATTTTCATAGTGAGCTGCAAGTGATCCATCTATAGTAACAACAGTCCAGTCGTCATCTAGCCAGCCAACTTGTCGTTTTCCCATAGTTATCATGGGCTCTACACAGATGGTCATCCCTTTTTGAAGTTTAATTCCTCTGCGCAGCTGCTTGTAGTTAGGAACAATAGGATCTTCATGAAGATGAGTTCCTATACCGTGTCCGGTAAGTTCTCTAACAATACCATATCCTAACGGTGTTATATAATCATCGATTGCTCTGGATATATCATGTAACCTGTTTCCAGCTTTTGCTTTTTTGATTCCTTCAAAAAAGCTCTGCCTTGTAGCATCTATCAACTTCTGAGCATCTTCTGAAATTGTTCCAACACCCCATGTTCGGGCAGCATCAGAATGATACCCTTTGTATATAAGTCCTGTATCAAAGGTAACTATGTCACCTTCCTGAAGAATGCGCTTTTCACTAGGAATTCCGTGAACAACTTCATCATTTACAGAAATACATACTGCAGCTGGAAATCCTTCATAATTTTTACAATTCGGAATTCCTCCAAGACTGCGGATTGTATCTTCACCTATTTGATCAAGCTCTTTAGTCGATATTCCAGGTCTAACTGCTTTCTTAAGTTCTTCATGAACCTGATAAAGCATATGACCTGATTTACGCATCAGGTTAATCTCGTCTTCCGTTTTTATGGTAACCGACATTTAATGCTCCTGTCATGCACCAAGGATTGAAGTAATATCTTCAAATACTTCTTTCATATCCTTTGTGCCATCAACTGTTTTTAAGATATTTTTATTTTCATAGTACTCAATAAGTGGCTGAGTCTGATCATGATATACCTTTAATCTGTTCATAACAGTTTCTGGTTTATCATCTTCTCTCTGTACTAATTCACTGCCACATTTATCACATACACCATCTGTCTTAGGTGGAATGTGTTCAATATGATAGGTTGCACCGCACTTTAAGCAAGCTCTTCTGCCTGACATTCTGCGTACGATATTTTCGTCTGGTACATCAACATTAACAGCATAATCTACATGATCACCAAGCTTTGTAAGCTCTTTATCAAGTACATCAGCCTGTGGTATTGTTCTAGGGAATCCATCAAGAACATATCCATTTTTACAGTCATCCTGAGCTACTCTATCTAATAATAACTCAACAGTAAGTTCATCAGGAACTAAAAGTCCCTTATCCATGTACTCTTTTGCTTTTTTACCAAGCTCAGTACCATTCTTAATGTTTGCTCTAAATATATCTCCAGTAGAAATATGTGGGATATTGTACTTATCTGCAATCATCTGCGCCTGTGTTCCCTTACCTGCACCAGGTGCCCCTAACATAATTATTTTCATGTTTAGTTTTCCTTCCCTTTAATGACAGATAGAGGTTTGGGGCACAATATTAGTACCCCTAAACCTCTATACACTTTTTAGTCATCTAAAAAACCTTTATAATTGCGTACTAACATTTGTGATTCGATCTGCTTAACTGTCTCAAGCACTACGCTTACAACGATGATAAGTGATGTACCACCAAATGATACGCTGGCATTAAATAATCCATTAAATATAATTGGAGCAACACCTATAATTGTAAGGCCTATAGCACCAATAAATATTATGTAATTTAAAATACCTGTTAAATAATCGCTAGTTGGATTACCAGGACGAATACCTGGGATAAATCCACCTTGCTTTTTCATATTATCTGCAATCTCTAATGGATTGAAGGTAATTGATGTATAGAAATATGCAAAAAAGATTAACAGTAAAATATATACTAATAAACCAATTGTATATTTCATATTTGAACGATCACACCAATTACTCTGATTAAGATAATTAAGAATCTCTCTCCAAACGCCCGTGCCATTATATCCTACAAGCTGGCTAATGATAATCGGGAACTGGAAAAGTGACATAGCAAAGATAATAGGCATTACACCTGCTGTATTCACTTTCAGAGGAATCTCTGATTTACCTACCCCCAACGTTCTTCTTCCCTGAATCTTATTAGCGTACTGAACTGGAATTCTTCTTTCAGCACCATTCAGTATAACCACAAGAACGACCATGCAAATAATGATTGCAATAATAAATACTACTGCTACAACACCACTTGCGATTGGCTTACCACTTACGAACTGTGTGAACAGGCTTGTTAAATCCTGAGGGAATCTTGAAATGATGTTAATAGTAAGTACAATTGATATACCGTTACCAACACCCTTATCAGTAATTCTCTCACCTATCCACATCAAGAATGCACTACCGGCTGTAAGAGCTGCTACTATCTGTACGATGTAGAAAGGATTTTTTTCAATCAGGAATCCCTGATTATAAAATCCAATTGCCATTGCTACTGATTCAATAATAGCAAGAGCTACTGTGATATATCTTGTCCAAGCTGCAAGTTTCTTTCTTCCAGTCTCACCATCTCTCTGAATCTCTTCCAATTTAGGAATTGCGATTGTAAGAAGCTGAATGATAATGGATGAAGTAATGTATGGTGTAATGTTAAGTGCAAGGATTGACATGTTTTCAAATGATCCACCAGTGAATCTATCCATGAATCCAAAAGCACTAGAACCATCGCTTGTAAGACTATCATACCAAGATTTAAATACAGCGCTGTTTAATCCAGGAACAGGAATAGCTGATCCTAAACGTATTACACAAAGCATAGCCAGTGTAAACAGCAATTTTACTCTTATGTCTTTGATTTTAAATGCATTCTTTATGGTTGTGAACATTAGATCACCTCAGCAGTTCCACCAAGTGCCTCGATCTTCTCCTTAGCAGATGCACTGAATGCATTTGCCTTAACCGTAAGCTTTTTGGTAAATTCTCCATTTCCAAGAATCTTTACACCATCGCGTGAATCCTTGATGATGCCTCTCTCGATCAGTGTCTGAACATCTACAACGTCTCCGTTTTCGAACTGCTCAAGAGAACTTACATTGATTGCTACGATATCTTTAGAATTGATGTTCTTGAAACCTCTCTTAGGAAGTCTTCTGAACAATGGCATCTGACCACCTTCAAAGCCAAGTCTTGGAGCACCTGAACGTGCCTTCTGACCCTTATGACCCTTACCAGCTGTCTTACCATTACCTGATGCATGACCACGGCCTCTTCTAAAATTATCACTCTGTACTGAACCTTCTGCAGGTCTGAGGTTTGATAATTCCATTATATATCCTCCTGTAATATATCGGGGCTTAATACTGGATTAAGCCCCTCGCTTTCACTATTATATACTAATTATTAGATTTCTTCTACCTTTACAAGGTGTCTGATCTGCTGGATCTGTCCTCTAGTAGAAGCATTATCTGGTAGCTCAACACTGCTGTTAAGCTTCTTAAATCCCATTGATTTTACTGTTGCTACCTGCTTTGGAATAGCACCAATTGTGGACTTAATCAATGTGATTTTGAGTTTCTTCTCATCTGCATTCTTTTTAGCTGCCATTGATTTTCTCCTTCTATCTGATAGAAATAATTGCAATATTATGCGATAACTTCATCTACTGACTTACCGCGCTTAGCTGCAACTTCTTCAGGTGTCTTTAACTGTGCAAGTCCGTTGATTGTTGCGTAGCAAACATTCTGCTTGTTGTTAGAACCAAGAGACTTTGTACGAATGTTCTTGATACCAGCAAGTTCACATACTGAACGAGCAGGACCACCTGCGATGATACCAGTACCTTCAGGGCTCTTCTTAAGAAGAACTTCTGAAGAACCAAACTTACCTACGAAATCATGTGTAATACTGTTGTTCTCATCAAGTGGAACTGTGATAAGGTTCTTTGTAGCGTCTTCCTTACCCTTACGGATAGCGTCTGGAATTTCAGTTGCCTTTCCAAGACCAACACCTACGTGACCATTTCCATCGCCTACTACTACAAGAGCAGTAAACTTCATGTTACGACCACCTTTAACAACCTTAGTTACTCGCTTAATAGTAACAACTTTATCTGTTAACTCAAGCTGACTAGCATCTACGATAGTACGCTTCATTTGTTCTGTTCTCCCTTCTTAGAATTCCAAGCCAGCTTTTCTTGCAGCGTCGGCTAAAGCTTCTACCTTACCGTGGTAGATATAACCAGCTCTGTCAAATACAACGGCTTTAATACCTTTTTCTAATGCTCTCTTTGCAACTACATCACCAATGTATGCAGCAGCTTCGATGTTATCGGTAACCTTAAGCTCGGCCTTGATATCCTTCTCAAGAGTTGAAGCGGAAACAAGTGTCTTTCCGGCAACGTCGTCGATAACTTGAGCATACATGTGATTATTACTTCTGAAAACTGCAAGTCTTGGTCTTTCTGCTGTACCGCTGAAGCGATTGCGAATTTTCAGGTGCTTTTTCTCACGAATTTCACTTCTGGATTCTTTACTAACCATTTTTTACACTCTCCTTATCTATTACTTCTTACCGGTCTTACCAACTTTACGTCTAATAACTTCATCAGCATACTTGATACCCTTGCCCTTATATGGCTCTGGAGCTCTCTTTTCTCTGATGATAGCAGCAAACTGGCCTACCTTTTCTTTATCTATACCCTTAACTGTGATGATCTGACCTTCAACTGTTGTCTCGATGCCTTCTGGATCATCAAGTTCTACTGGATGTGAATATCCAAGGGTTAAAGTGAGTGTCTTACCCTTCTTAGCAGCTCTGTAACCAACACCGTTTACTTCAAGCTTCTTTTCGAAACCATCTGTAACACCAACTACCATGTTGTTCAGAAGAGATCTTGTAAGGCCGTGTAAAGCCTTTGTTCTCTTGAGATCGTCAGGTCTGCAAATAACAACTTCACCGTTCTCCTGCTTGATTTCCATCTCTTTAGGGAGTTCTCTTGTAAGAGTTCCCTTAGGACCCTTTACAGTCACATTATTATTTTCTGCAACTTCAACTGTTACGCCAGCTGGAATTGCGATTGGCATTTTTCCAATTCGTGACATGCCCGTACCTCCAATTTACCAAATGAATGCAAGAACTTCTCCACCTACCTGGAGCTCTCTTGCTTTTTTATCAGTTACAACACCCTGGTTTGTAGAAATAATAGCTATTCCGAGACCACCAAGTACTCTTGGAAGTTCTTCTCTACCAGCGTATACACGAAGACCTGGTTTAGAAATTCTCTTAATACCTGTGATAACTCTATCGTTTCTGTCAACACCATACTTCAATGTGATATGAAGTGATTTGAAGCCCTTAGCATCTTCGATGATATCAAGCTTCTTAATGAATCCCTCATTGAGAAGAATATCAGCGATATTCTGCTTCATCTTAGAATAAGGAACATCAACAGTGTCATGCTTTGCAGTGTTTGCATTACGAATTCTTGTAAGCATATCTGCAATAGGATCATTCATTGCCATTTTAAATTTGCCTCCTTAATTATTCTTGCTCCGCCTTACTACATCCCGAATTATGTAGAGACACGAAGCCGCAATGTTTTATTTCTAAAAAGATTATTGAATCTTAAAAGACTTTTTAAATTTATGCAATCCCCATCCTGAATTGCATATATAGCGATTTAGTAATGTCTTACCAGCTAGCCTTACGAACACCAGGTATTTCGCCCTTGTAAGCAAGTTCGCGGAAGCAGATTCTGCAAATTCCATACTTCTTGAGAACTGAATGAGGACGACCACAAATATTGCAACGAGTATATGCTCTTGTTGAATACTTTGGTTTCATCTGCTGTTTCAACTTCATGGATAATTTAGCCATGTGTAATATTCCTCCTATAATCACTTAGCAAAAGGCATATTGAATAATCTCAAAAGCTCACGAGCTTCTTCATCAGTCTTAGCTGTTGTTGTGAAGATGATATCCATACCTCTTGTCTTGTCAACCTTGTCATACTCGATTTCAGGGAAGATCAACTGCTCTTTAATACCAAGAGCATAGTTTCCTCTGCCATCAAATGAGTTAGGATTAACACCTCTAAAGTCACGTACACGAGGAAGTGAAAGGTTTACAAGACGATCAAGAAACTCATACATCTTTTCACCACGAAGTGTTACCTTGCATCCAATCGGCATACCCTCTCTGATCTTGAAGTTAGCGATTGATTTCTTAGCCTTTGTATAAACAGGCTTCTGGCCTGAAATTGTAGCCATATCATTAGCAGCGTTCTCAAGAACCTTTGCGTTCTCCTTAGCTTCACCAACTGCCATGTTAATAACTATTTTATCGAGCTTTGGAACTTCCATAACGTTCTTATAACCGAACTTCTTTGTCATAGCATCCACGATCTCGTTTTTATATAACTCTTTATATCTGCTCACGTTTAATGCCTCCTTTCACCAATTATTTGCTTTCCTTAATTTCTTCACCTGTAGCCTTGGCAATACGGATAACTTTACGTTTGTTGTTAGCATCCTTTTCAACCTTAAAACCTACACGAGTTGGCTTTCCGTTATACATAAGCATAACGTTAGAGATATCAATTGGAGCTTCCTGCTGAACGATACCACCGTTCTGGTTCTGCATAGAAGGTTTCTGGTGCTTTGTTACCATATTTACACCTTCAACAACAACCTTGCCGTTCTTGTGGTCAACAGAAACAACCTTGCCTTCTTTATCTTTGCTCTTACCAGCGATTACTTTAACTGTATCGCCCTTTTTAATCTTACATGTTGACATTCCGGCGCCTCCTTATAATACTTCAGGAGCGAGAGATAAAATCTTCATGAACTTCTTATCACGAAGCTCCCTTGCTACTGGTCCAAATATACGTGTTCCTTTTGGAGTCTGATCATCATTGATAATAACTGCTGCGTTCTCATCAAATCTGATATAAGAACCATCTTTACGACGTGTTTCTTTTACAGTACGAACAACTACGGCCTTAACAACGTCACCCTTTTTTACAACGCCGCCTGGTGTTGCATCTTTAACAGTTGCAACGATAGTGTCGCCGATTCGCGCATATCTTCTTGTAGATCCACCCATAACACGGATTGTAAGAAGTTCTCTTGCACCTGTGTTATCAGCGACCTTAAGTCTACTTTCCTGCTGAATCATTATATTTCTCCTTTATATTCTCAAAATCATCTTAAGTTTAAATTACTTAGCACGCTCGATGATCTCAACCAGTCTCCATCTCTTATCCTTAGAGATTGGCTTTGTCTCCATAACTTTAACTGTATCACCGATACGGCACTCGTTATTTTCATCATGTGCTTTAAGCTTATAAGTTCTCTTAACGATCTTCTTGTAAAGAGGATGTCTTACATGGTCTTCGATGGAAACAGTGATGGTCTTGTCCATCTTATCGCTGGTAACTTTACCTACACGTGTTTTTCTTAAATTTCTTTCCACGATTATACTCTCCTTTCAAAATTCCAATTACCTTATTACTCTGCTTTTGCGTTCTGTGTAATAACAGTCTGGATTCTTGCAATATTCTGTCTTACTTCTTTAATTCTTGCTGTATTATCCAGCTGGTTGGTAGCATTCTGGAATCTTAAATTGAAAAGTTCCTTCTTAGCTGATACAAGCTCTGACTGAAGTTCTTCATTTGTCTTAGCCTTCAGCTCTGCAAAATACTTTGTTGATTTCATCAGTTAACACCGCCTTCCAAATCAGCCTTAGAAACGATCTTGCATCTGCAAGGAAGTTTGTGTGTAGCAAGACGAAGAGCTTCTCTAGCTGCTGTCTCATCAACGCCACCGATTTCAAACATAACTCGTCCTGGCTTAACAACTGCTACCCAGTAATCAACTGTACCTTTTCCTGAACCCATTCGAGTTTCAGCAGGCTTAGCTGATACAGGCTTGTCAGGGAATATTTTGATCCAAATCTGACCACCACGCTTAACGAAACGTGTCATAGCAACACGGGCAGCCTCGATCTGGTTTGACTTAATCCAACAAGGCTCAAGCGCAACAATTCCGAATTCACCGTAACTAATTGTAGTACCGCGAGTAGCCTTATGTGCCATAGAACCACGGAACTGCTTACGGTGCTTAACTCTTTTAGGCATTAACATTATTTATCGCTCCCTTCCTTGTCGAGGTCAACTGCGCCTCCCTTTGTAGGAAGAACCTCGCCCTTATAAATCCAAATCTTAACGCCAACCTTACCATATGTAGTGTTAGCTTCTGCAAAACCATAATCAATATCAGCTCTGAGTGTCTGAAGAGGAATTGTACCCTCACTGTAGAACTCGCTACGAGCGATATCAGCGCCACCAAGACGACCTGAGCAGCAAGCCTTGATACCAAGAGCATCTGTCTTCATTGTTCTGCTCATGCAAGACTTCATAGCTCTTCTGAATGATACACGATTCTCAAGCTGCTGAGCAACGTTCTCTGCAACAAGCTGTGCATCCTTATCTGGCTTCTTGATCTCCTTAATGTCTACCATAACTTTCTTATCTGTGATCTTAGAAAGTTCTTTCTTAGTTACTTCGATTTCAGCACCGCCTTTACCGATTACTACACCAGGCTTAGCTGTATAAACGATAACCTTTACTTTATCTGATGCTCTCTCGATTTCAATCTTAGATACACCAGCTGCATATAATTTCTTCTTAAGGAATTTTCTGATCTTGTAATCTTCAGCAAGATTTTCAGCAAAATCCTTTTCAGCATACCACTTGGAATCCCAGTCAGCTATAACGCCTACTCTGAGGCCATGAGGATTAACTTTCTGTCCCATTGAAACTGTTTCTCCTTTCTTATCTTTCGTCCAGTATTACGTTCAGATGGCTCATTCTCTTGTTGATTCTGTAAGCTCTACCCTGAGCTCTTGGCTGAATTCTCTTCATGATTGGGCCGTTGTTTGCGTAGCACTCTGCAACATACAGATTTGCTCTATTCATGCCGTTGTTGTTTTCAGCATTAGCAACTGCTGATGCAAGGAGCTTGTAGATAACGCTTGATGCATATCTTGGGTTGTACTGAAGAATAGCAAGAGCAGTCTCTACATCCTTACCTCTGATAGCATCCATAACAAAGCATGCTTTCTGAACTGGTATTCTTGCGAAAGATAATTTAGCTGAAGGTCTTGTATCCTTCTGGGCATTTCTCTCTCTCTTTATTTGGGATCTATGTGCTGTAGCCATAGATTTGCCTCCTTTCATTGTGTAGCTGTTTAAAACAGTAATTACCTAACAGCAGACTTTCTTTCTACTGGTGAATTTCCAGCATGGCCTTTGAATGTTCTTGTAGGAACAAACTCACCAAGCTTATGTCCGACCATATCTTCTGTAACATATACAGGGATATGCTTTCTTCCGTCATGAACAGCTACTGTATGTCCTACGAAAGAAGGGAAAATTGTTGAACTACGTGACCAAGTCTTAACAATCTGCTTCTGACCTGCTGCGTTCATTTCATCTATCTTCTTAAGGAGCTTCGCATCAGCGAAAGGTCCCTTTTTCAGTGATCTAGACATTTTTATCCTCCTTAATTACTTAATGGCCTTACCATTTCTTCTTCTAATGATCAGCTTGTTTGAAGCCTTCTTGCTCTTACGAGTCTTATAACCAAGAGCTGGCTTGCCCCAAGGTGTACATGGACCTGGACGACCGATAGGTGCTCTACCTTCACCACCACCATGTGGGTGATCATTAGGGTTCATAACAGAACCACGAACTGTAGGACGGATACCCATGTGACGAACACGACCTGCTTTACCATAGTTGATAAGGTTGTGATCGATGTTACCAATTGTACCGATTGTAGCTCTGCACTCGATTGGAACCATTCTCATTTCGCCTGATGGAAGACGAAGTGTTGCATACTTTCCTTCCTTAGCCATAAGCTGAGCAGCATTACCAGCACTACGTGCAAGCTGTCCACCCTTACCAGGATATAATTCGATATTGTGTACGCTTTCACCAACAGGAATCTGTGAAAGTGGTAAGCAGTTACCAATACGAACTTCAGCCTTAGGACCGTTCATAACAGTCATACCATCTTTAAGACCCTGAGGAGCAAGGATATAAGCCTTTGTTCCATCTTCATACTGGATCAGAGCGATGTTAGCTGTTCTGTTTGGATCATATTCGATTCCGATAACCTTTGCAGGCATATCATCTTTTAATCTCTTAAAGTCTACGATTCTGTACTTAACTCTTCCGCCGCATCCCTTATGTCTAACAGTGATCTTACCCTGGTTGTTACGACCAGCTTTGCTGTTCTTAGAAACAAGAAGAGATCTCTCTGGAGTCTTCTTTGTGATTTCTGAGAAATCAGAACCTGTCATGTTTCTTCTGGATGGGGTATATGGGCCGTATTTCTTAATTCCCATGATTCTTCTCCTTTTTTCATCACATACATATAAGATAAATCTTATTGGAACAAGGACTTTATTTGTTCCGCGTATGTATAGTTATTAGCTTTTAATTAAAGTCCCTGGAAAATTTCGATGTCTTTGCTGTCTTTTGTAAGCTGAACAATAGCTTTCTTTGTCTTAGCAGTGAATCCCATTGTTCTGCCACGTCTCTTCAGCTTTCCATCAGCGTTGATTGTGTTTACCTTAGCAACCTTTGTGCCTTCGAACATCTTCTCAACTGCTTCCTTGATCTGAGTCTTATTAGCTTCAGGATTTACAAGGAATGTGTACTTTTTCTCAGCCATGCCGTTCATGCTCTTCTCAGTAAGAACTGGCTTAAGGATAATGTCATAATATTCTAAAGCTGCCATTAGCAATACACCTCCTCAATCTTAGAAACAGCGTCCTTTGTAAGAACGAGTGTCTTTGCATTAACAATATCATATACATTGATTGTGTTTGTAAGAGCTGTTCTAACCTCTGGTAAGTTGTGAGCTGATCTTGTAACCTTCTCATCGTTATCAGCGATTACTACAAGTGCCTTACGTGTAGCTTTAAGGTTGTTCATAACCTCTGCAAACTTCTTTGTCTTGATCTCATCAAATTTAAGTTCATCAACAACAACGATGTTTCCTGTCTGAACCTTATCTGATAAAGCAGACTTAAGAGCTGCTCTCTTTTCTTTCTTATTGAGCTTGAAAGAGTAATCTCTTGGAACTGGAGCAAATACTACGCCGCCGCCTGTCCACTGAGGTGCTCTTGTTGAACCCTGTCTTGCGTGACCTGTTCCTTTCTGTCTCCAAGGCTTTCTTCCGCCTCCTGACACTTCAGAACGTGTCTTTGCTTTCTGAGTACCCTGACGTCTATCAGCAAGCTGCTGAACAACTGCCAGATGTACAAGATGTTCATTAACTTCAACTCCGAAAATGGCATCGTTTAATTCGATTGAGCCAACTTCTTTGCCTTCCATATTATAAACAGATACATTAGCCATCTGTATGGTCCTCCTTTCATCCGCTTCGCGGTATTATGCCTCAACCTTAACGGTTTCTTTAATTGTTACAAGTCCCTTCTTAGGTCCTGGTATAGCGCCCTTTACAAGAATAAGATTCTTTTCAGCGTCAACCTTTACAACTTCAAGATTCTGAACTGTAACCTTAAGGCATCCCATATGTCCAGGCATTCCCTTGCCCTTGAATACACGGCTAGGATCTGAACTTGAACCATTAGAACCCTGATGACGGTGGAACTTAGAACCATGAGCCATAGGTCCTCTGTGCTGACCATTTTTCTTAATAGCGCCCTGGAATCCTTTTCCCTTTGAAATAGCTGTTGCATCAATCTTATCGCCTTCAGCGAAGATATCAGCCTTGATCTCGCTGCCAAGTGTATACTCTTCAGCGTTCTCAAACTTAAGCTCTCTTACGTATCTCTTGCAAGATACACCAGCTTTTGCAAAGTGTCCCTTGTCAGCCTTGTTAGCACCGTGTCTATGACGAAGCTTGCCGTTTCTTACAACCTGCTCCTTAATGTCAACGAAGCCAACCTGAACTGCACTGTAGCCATCATTTTCTACAGTCTTAATCTGTGTTACTACGCATGGTCCAGCCTGAAGTACTGTTACAGGTACAAGTGAACCATCTTCCTTGAAGATCTGAGTCATTCCGACTTTTGTAGCTAAAATAGCCTTCTTCATGTTGTTTACCTCCTTAATTCATCTACAGCGGATGCTTACTGCTATCGCAATGTCGCTTTAATTGTTCTCTTAAAATGAACAACTCTCCAGTTTTCACGGCATCATGCGCATCGCATCATACTAGTAGAGGTCTTAGTTAATAATTACTTATTTCATCTTGATATTGATGTTCACACCAGCTGGCATTTCCAGTCTCTGCAGTGCTTCAACTGTCTTTGGTGTAGGTGTGATGATATCGATAAGTCTCTTGTGAGTTCTCTGCTCGAACTGTTCTCTAGAGTCTTTGTACTTATGTACAGCTCTTAAGATAGTAACAACTTCCTTCTTTGTTGGAAGTGGAACAGGTCCGCTAACCTGTGATCCGTTCTTCTTGACTGTCTCGATAATTTTCTTAGCAGATGCATCAACTAACTGGTGATCATATGCTTTAAGTGTAATTCTCATTACCTGATTTGCCATAAAAAAAGTCGCCTCCTTTTCGCACTTTTTAAAAGATAAGTACGACAAGCGGTGACTGTACACTCTCCCGTGTGTGTCCTAGATGTCAACTCAAAGTATGACCTGAACTTTCTCACGTCGTTTCTGCGATTAACTAATCAACAGACATTATGTTTGTACAGTGACTTGCCGTCAGTTTGGCGGGCTTATATAGCCCCTAGACATTCGCTCCACGGAAAACCTACCTCACTGGATAAGGTAGCAACCTCACGCTTCATAGCTATCATGTCACAGCGTTTATTACTATATCCTATTTTTTTCAAGATTGCAACATGAAATTGTAAATTTAATCACTTTTTTATAAAAATCGCTAAAAATAGCTGATTAATATTGATCTTTTTTAACATTTTCAATTTCTGTGACCTATTTTTCGTAAACAATAATTATCATTGAACCTTACATATTACGATATATTACGTCATTTTCTGCTGTAAAACATTTTTATATCTATTATTTACCACTATCTTCTATAATTATTATTTTTATGTTCAGTGATACTTTTTATTTACATTATTTTAACTTGCATATTCAATCTCTTCTATTTAATATATAATATGCACATTTTGTATTTTATTTAATATGGAAAGAATGGTTTTATATGTGGATTGCAAATAATTGGAAAGATTATGAAGTCATTGATACTTCATGTGGAGAAAAATTAGAGCGTTGGGGAGATTTCTTTTTGGTCAGGCCAGATCCTCAGGTTATCTGGAATACTAAAAAAATTGATCCTCATTGGAAAAAGCCTAATGGCCATTATCATAGAAGCAACAAGGGAGGCGGTGAATGGGAATTTAATAAACTCCCAGAAGAATGGTCTATTCATTATAATGACCTGACTTTTAATTTAAAGCCTTTTAGCTTTAAGCATACAGGTCTATTCCCTGAGCAGGCAGCAAACTGGGATTGGTTTTCTAAGCTTATTAAAGAGGCTGGTCGTCCAATAAAGGTTTTGAATCTGTTTGCTTATACAGGTGGTGCTACAGTCTCAGCTGCTAAGGCGGGTGCATCTGTAACTCATGTAGATGCTTCAAAGGGCATGGTTACCTGGGCAAAAGAAAATGCTCATAGTTCTGGACTGGCTGATGCTCCAATAAGATACTTGGTTGACGATTGTCAGAAATTTGTTGAAAGAGAAATCAGGCGCGGTAATAAATATGATGCAATTATAATGGATCCGCCTTCATATGGCAGAGGTCCTAAGGGAGAGATTTGGAAGATTGAGGAAAGTATTTTCCCGTTCATTGAATTAACAACTCAGGTTCTGTCCGATAATCCGCTGTTCTTCCTTATCAATTCTTATACTACCGGATTACAGCCAGCTGTTCTGTCCTACATGATTCATACTGCTTTAGACAATAAATTCAAAGGTATTGTCGAAGCCGATGAGATTGGATTACCTGTTTCTTCAAATGGTTTGGTTTTACCATGTGGAGCAAGTGGAAGATGGACTTCAATAAATAGATAATAATAGATAAAAGCTGAGGCATCTCTATTTGTGCCTCAGCTTTATTATCATTTAATTGCTGTTTTTCTTGTTTTTGCAATCTTTATATCATTATCGTTTGCGCCGGAAGATGCTATCTTTTTTGCTGCAGTCTTCTTACTTTTATTATGTTTTTCTATCTCGTCAATTATTTTTTCCTTAGTTTCATTCTGTACCTGGATATCTTCATCGGAATGCTGTAACCACGGAGCAATCTGTGATTCATTTGAGTCAGAAGCATCTATCTTTTGCCTTATCTGCTGCATACGTCTATCCAGCTGATTAATCAGATCTGCACTAAACTTTAGATCTTCAGTTATAGTGTCAGCATTCTCAATATCTTTTTTATACTTCATCTTATGTTCCAGCGAAGCCCAGAAATCCATGGCAATGGTCCTAAATTGAACTTCAACCTTCATAAAGTACTTCTCTTCTGTTAAGAAAATAGGAACCTCAACTATTAAATGAAGGCTTCTATAACCACTTTCTTTTGGATTGGCTATATAATCCTTCTCTTGCAAGATTACAATATCATCCTGCTTTTTAAAGCAATCAGCCAGCATGTATATATCATCTTCAAAGGAACATATTGCTCTGATTCCTGCAATATCAGATATTTGTTCTTCAATATTTTTTACGGTAAAATCGTACCCTTTCTTGGTTAATTTGTCATAAATACTAACCGGTGTTTTTATCCTGCTTTTAATTGATTCAAATGGATTTCGGTTATTCTTAAGTGCTAACTCTTTATTAAAAACCTCTAATTTAGTCCTAACTTCAGCTAATGCACAGTCATACTTCATCATCAGATTATAAAAAGGCTTGATCTGATCTGATATTTTAAGGACTCTTTCTACTTCTTTCTGCGAGTCGCTGCCAAAATCCAGATAGCTCATCCTCTCGTATAACTGTTCAACTCCTGTAATTCTGCTATAGTCAATTTCTTCTTGCATATTTTTTTCTAGGCAACTGGCATATAATCTATCTTTTGCTCATTGCCATCCCTCCACGTTAATACATGATGCATTAAATACCCATGTCTATTCTATACATTATAAGGCATTTCTATGAATTCAAAATGAACTGGTTATTAAGATATCATTAAATGCTTGATTTTACAGCTTTTCTTCAAGGCATTTATTTTATGACTGCTGTTTTTGCTATTTTATGCCAATCAGGACTTATTCTTTTACTTTCGTCAATATATTGTTTTTTCCAAGCTTCATATTCATCATTGTCCATGTACCCTGACTCTCCATTAATGCTAACTATGTATACTTTACCATCTTTGTCTTTATCCTCATCATATGGAAAGTCCTTATTTAGCTCCTCATCAAGTTCGCCCGTCTCATAATCATGCAAAAGTTGTTTTGAATTAACCGATGCTACAAACACATACTCATTGTTCTGACTATCATAGTGATATAGATCATAAGGCCAAAAATCATCTTCGTACATGTCTCCATGCGAATAGACGCATTTTACTATCCCGCCTTCAAAAAATTCAGTTGAGAAGCTCACAAACACCTTCTCAAATTCCTTTTTATCCGCATTATAAGAAAAAATCCATTGAGATATGGTAGCACTATAAGCGCCTTCAATTGTAATTAGCAACTCTTCATTTCCATCACCGGTAACATCGCAGGCGGCAACAGAATCCTGATAGGATATTTCTTTTTCCCAGGAATAATCGTCTTCTTCACTGCCATAACAGTACTCTCCATTTGGCATGTACCCTGTAGACTCCAAAGTCTTAATAGTCTGGATAAAAATATCATTTACGCTCTTATCTTCAGAAAAAGTCGGAAGATAATATTCAATATTCCTGCCAAGCTCAGGTCTCATATTCCATTGTTTCAAATAATTATCATCATCTTCTGAAATAATATCCTGTCCTTCAAAGGGAAGATATTTCTCAGAGACAAGTTTGCTTGCGTATGGTATTGTGATCCAAACTGAATTTCTCCCTATATCATATGGTTGGAAAATAAAATTCACGCCAAGACTATCCAGATACCACGTAAAGCCTCTGGAGTATTCATCTTCTACTATACCTTCATAATCGTAGTCTATAAATTCATCTATTTTGCTCAGTGATAGATATAAGTCAAAATAATGGTACTCATTGTTCATGAGCAAAATCTCTCTGACAAGATAATATCTTAAAGCCTCTTTGTCCGTAATTATATCAGCAATTTTGATATTCTCTCCAGTATGGACATTGTAGTTGTAGGTTTCATAATATGCAGAAACACTTAACTGACCTACAAAATCATTTTCAACAGAAAGAATGCTTACATACTCAGAATCCACCCTCTTAAGATAATCTGCTCTCTCATGCACCGTTTTCTCCGGGTATCCTACAACACCTATCTCATCAGCATGTTCTACTTGCCATGTTCCATCAGCAATTTCCTGTATTTCCTTATTAAAACCGTCTTCCCGTTCTTTTATATAAGCTCTTTTATCATCAGCAACTTGTGAGATAGCTTGATATAATTCAGGAAAAAGGATTTCACTATCAGAAGATAAATATGCCAGGGAAATATCTTTTTCAAAAGACATCTCTCCACCATCAACGCCATTACCAGTGATAGTGGCCTTATCTTCATATCTCACAAACTCTGGAATGCTTACAGGTTCTTTGATTCCTGCTTGCACATCAAAAGATCGTTCTTCGTTTATAACTATATCGCTTACTTTTACCAGAAAATATTCAGAATCCATGTTCAATTCTTCCGGACTATCATTTGCCAGGGTAAAATCTTCGACTGAGATGTTCATTACTACCTCTGACCTCGTGACAAACATTTCTCCGGTATTGCCCCATTCATCCATGAAATTAAACCTGCCATGGCCATTTTCAAGACCTATTCCATAAAATGCAATTTCCGCTGTAGTATGAGAGTCCCGAGTGACATTTACAATTTTCCCTGTGATTTTTTCATTAGTGAATTCCTTGCAATAAAAAATCATTCCTCCATTAGTATAAATATCTTCTTCCGGAGCACCTAATGTTGTCCATATACTCTCATATTTTTCGGCCGAATAATCCTTGCCGGTAATCTGATCACCTGCAATGTCAGTTGCGACTTCAGAATCTGAAGTGGCTGTAGTACTTAATGTTGCACTTTCTGTGCCATCTATATTTGAATTTGAAAAAGTGCATGCAGACAATATAAGCATGCAAATAAGAACTCCCTCAACAAATTTTGTTTTCATAACATGTATTCCTCAATTTATTCCCAAATAAAACTGAAAATTCCTGAATCAAGCCTATACTCTTATCATAGCACAGCTTTCTCTTTTGAAGCGTAGTAATCCTCATATAGTTTATTTGCCGCATCAAATATGTCTTTGCAAATACCAGCAAATCACTTCCCCACATACTGCGATTCCCAAATAGGCTTTTCTACTCCCAAAAGTTTACTAACTTCTTTATCGCCTCTCTTGTTCTGCAGAAAATACTTAAGTGCATTCCTCGCAGAAGGCGATTTGTACTGAATACTCGAATTTGTTACTCGGCGAGCTGTTAGCGAGCGAACAGTAGTGAGTAGCTTACGACTCTTTCACGCCCGTACGCTATTGCGAAACAATTATATTCATTTCCGCGAGGTGAACATCCATAGCAGAGCTTTTTTATATCATAGTAAATCGCTTTTATATAATAAAAAAACAACCCAAATTGTGTAAACACAATTTGGGCTGTTTTAATTTACAAGCTTAGTTCAAAACTAGCGTTACAATTATTCAACGATAGTAGCAACACGACCTGAACCAACTGTTCTACCACCCTCACGGATAGCGAACTTAAGACCCTGCTCGATAGCGATTGGGTGAATCAGTTCGATTGTCATTGTTACGTGGTCACCAGGCATGCACATTTCTGTTCCAGCTGGAAGTTCGCAAACACCTGTAACGTCTGTTGTTCTGAAGTAGAACTGTGGTCTGTAGTTGTTGAAGAAAGGAGTATGACGTCCACCTTCATCCTTTGTTAATACGTAAACCTCAGCTGTGAACTTCTTGTGGCAGTTAACTGTACCAGGCTTTGATACAACCTGTCCTCTCTGGATGCCTTCACGATCAACACCACGGAGAAGAAGACCAACGTTATCACCAGCTTCACAGTAATCCATAGTCTTTCTGAACATTTCGATACCAGTACATACAGACTTCTCTGACTCTTCCTTGATACCAACGATTTCGATTTCGTCGTTGAGGTTAAGCTTACCTCTTTCTACTCTACCTGTTGCAACTGTACCACGACCTGTGATTGTGAATACATCTTCAACTGGCATAAGGAAAGGCTTATCAACATCACGCTCTGGATCTGGGATATAAGAATCAACAGTATCCATAAGTTCCATGATCTTGTCACCCCATTCAGACTTAGGATCTTCAAGAGCCTTAAGAGCTGAACCACGGATAATAGGAGTATCATCTCCTGGGAACTCATATTCTGTAAGAAGATCTCTGATTTCCATCTCAACAAGGTCAAGAAGTTCAGGATCGTCTACCATATCACACTTGTTCATGAATACGATGATGTAAGGAACACCAACCTGACGAGCAAGAAGAACGTGCTCTCTTGTCTGAGCCATAACACCATCAGTAGCAGCAACAACAAGGATAGAACCATCCATCTGTGCAGCACCTGTGATCATGTTCTTTACATAGTCAGCGTGTCCTGGGCAGTCAACGTGAGCATAGTGTCTCTTCTCAGTCTCATACTCGATGTGAGCAGAGTTGATTGTGATACCTCTTTCTCTTTCTTCTGGAGCCTTATCGATCTGATCGAAAGGAACTGCCTCTGCACCTGTTCTATCAGCAAGAACTGCTGTAATAGCAGCTGTCAGAGTTGTCTTACCATGATCTACGTGTCCGATTGTACCAATGTTAGCATGTGGTTTTGTTCTGTCAAACTTAGCTTTAGCCATTTTCTAAAGTCCTCCTTAAAAAATTAAATGTCTTTTTTAAACATTATCTTCTTTATTTATAACCGACTATTTCGATTATATTAGAAAACCGTGATAAATTCAAGCAATATACTGAATTTAGGTTTCAATAATCCCCCAACAAGAGATTAGTTTGTTTTAAGGTTTGAGATAACCTTTTCCTGTACGTTCTTTGGAACTGGCTCATACTTCTCGAAGAACATTGAGTAGTTACCACGACCCTGAGTCTTAGAACGAAGGTCTGTAGCATATCCAAACATTTCAGCAAGAGGAACGTATGCTCTAACGATCTTTCCACCGCCGAGGTCATCCATACCTTCAATACGTCCACGACGTGAGTTAACGTCACCGATAACATCACCCATGTACTCTTCTGGCATAGTTACTTCAACCTTCATGATAGGCTCAAGAAGAACTGGAGCTGCCTTAGCCATAGCATCCTTGAATGCCATAGATCCAGCAATGTGGAATGCCATTTCTGAAGAATCGACTTCATGGTATGATCCGTCGTATACAGTTGCATGGATACCAACAACTGGGAATCCAGCAAGTGAACCAGCCTTCATAGCCTCTTCGATACCTTCGCTGATTGGCTGAATGAATTCCTTAGGAATAGCACCACCAACAACTTCATTATCAAACTTGTAAAGTTCTTCTCCGTTAGCGTCCATAGGCTCGAATCTAACTTTACAGTGACCATACTGACCACGTCCACCAGACTGTCTAGCGTACTTACTTTCAACATCAACAGGCTTTGTGAATGCTTCCTTGTATGCAACCTGAGGAGCACCAACGTTAGCTTCTACTTTGTATTCACGAAGAAGTCTGTCAACGATAATATCAAGGTGAAGCTCACCCATTCCGGCGATAATTGTCTGACCAGTTTCCTGATCTGTATGAGCACGGAATGTAGGATCTTCTTCAGCAAGCTTCTGAAGTGCTTCATCAAGCTTCTGCTGACCAGCCTTAGTTTTTGGCTCGATAGCGAGCTCAATAACTGGCTCTGGGAACTCCATAGACTCAAGGATGATAGGATGCTGCTCATCGCAGATTGTATCACCTGTTGTTGTATCCTTGAAACCTACTGCAGCGGCAATATCACCTGAGAATACTTCATCAAGTTCCTGACGCTTATTAGCATGCATCTGAAGAATACGGCCTACACGTTCCTTTTTATTCTTTGTTGAATTCAGGACATAAGATCCTGACTTACAAACACCTGAGTAAACACGGAAGAATCCGAGCTTACCTACGAATGGATCTGAAATAATCTTGAATGCAAGAGCAGAGAATGGAGCAGAATCATCTGCTGGTCTGCTATCTGGGTTACCATCAAGATCAACACCTTCGATTGCAGGAATGTCAAGAGGTGATGGAAGGAATTCGATAACTGCATCGATAAGCTTCTGTACACCCTTATTTCTGTATGCTGTACCATTACATACAGGTACTGCTAATGACTCAATTGTACCCTTTCTAAGAGCAGCCTTGAGTTCAGCTACAGAAATCTCTTCACCCTCGAGGTATTTCATTGTAAGCTCTTCGTCAAGCTCGGCAATCTGTTCAACCATCTTGTCGTGCCATTCCTGAGCAAGATCCTTAAGGTCTTCTGGGATTTCTTCAACATCCTCTTCCTGACCAGCTTCGCCGCGGAAGAAGTATGCTTTCATTTCAAACAAATCAATAAGTCCCTGATACTGATCTTCAGCACCAATAGGAATATTGATAACAATTGGGTTCTTTCCAAGACGTTCTCTAATCATATCAACGTCTTTGAAGAAGTTAGCACCAATAATATCCATCTTGTTGATGAATGCAATTCTTGGTACATGGTATGTATCAGCCTGACGCCATACGTTCTCAGACTGTGGTTCAACACCGTTCTTGGCATCGAATACACCTACAGCACCATCAAGAACTCGAAGTGAACGCTCAACTTCAACAGTGAAGTCAACGTGTCCAGGAGTGTCAATGATGTTGAGACGGTGCTCAAGAGCACCTGGCTTTTTCTTACCATACTCCTGAAGAGTCCAGTGGCAAGTTGTAGCAGCTGATGTAATAGTGATACCACGTTCCTGTTCCTGCTCCATGTAGTCCATAGTTGCAGTACCATCATGTGTCTCACCAATCTTATAGTTAACACCTGTGTAGAACAAGATACGCTCTGTAAGAGTTGTCTTACCAGCATCGATATGCGCCATGATACCAATGTTTCTTGTTCTATCCAATGGGTATTGTCTCTGAGCCAAAGGTTTTTCCTCCTTAAAATAATAAACAATATTCTCTCATAGAACAGATTAGAATCTGTAGTGTGAGAATGCCTTGTTTGCTTCTGCCATCTTGTGCATGTCTTCTTTTCTCTTTACAGATGCACCTGTGTTATTGTATGCATCCATGATTTCGCCAGAGAGTCTGTCGATCATTGTCTTCTCTCCTCTAGCACGAGAAAATGTTACAAGCCAACGAAGTGCAAGAGCCTGACGTCTGTCTGGTCTAACTTCGATAGGTACCTGATATGTAGCACCACCGATACGTCTAGCCTTAACTTCAAGAGCAGGCATGATATTGTTCATAGCTCCTTCGAATACTTCAAGAGCTGGCTTTCCAGCCTTCTCTTCTACCTGTGCAAATGCTCCATATACGATTTTCTGAGCGATACCCTTCTTACCATCAAGCATAACTGTGTTGATAAGCTTAGTAACAACCTTATTATCATATAAAGGATCTGCTAATACGTCACGTTTCTGAATATGTCCTTTACGCGGCACGGTTCTTCCCTCCTTTAGAATTGCAATAGTAAATACTTGACCATCTCAGAAGCCTTTCTTTACCTTGCTTACTATAGATCATCGGTACTCACTAATTTAGTGTACGTGCGGTTTTCTAACTTATTAAAATCCGAAAAGATGTATTTTGCAACACCCTACTTCTTATATATAAATAGAATCCCAACACTTAAAAAAATTAGATCAATTTAACTGTTAATAACTACTAATTACTTAGAAGCCTTAGGTCTCTTAGCTCCGTATTTAGAACGAGCCTGTTTCCTGTCGGCAACACCTGCTGTATCAAGAGTACCTCTGATGATGTGGTATCTTGTACCAGGCAGATCCTTAACTCTTCCACCACGGATAAGAACAACGCTGTGCTCCTGAAGGTTGTGACCTTCACCAGGGATATAGCTTGTTACTTCAATACCGTTAGAAAGACGTACTCTGGCGATTTTTCTCAGAGCAGAGTTAGGCTTTTTAGGAGTTGCTGTCTTAACAGCTGTGCAGACACCTCTCTTCTGCGGTGATGCAGTTTCAGTGGCCTTCTTGTGTAATGAGTTGAAGCCCTTCTGAAGTGCAGGTGCCGTAGACTTCTTAACGGATGTCTGACGTCCTTTTCTAACTAACTGGTTAAATGTTGGCATTCTGTTCACCTCCTGTATTAATAAAAAACAATTTATATATGATGAAATAAGGACTTTTCTGAGATAAAAAGCACTTATTTATCAACGAAATAAAATAAATCTTATAACGCTCACAATCGAACAGGTATAGTATACCTGTCCGATTATAAGCACACAATTACATAGTATAAATACAACTAATTTTATTGTCAACTAAAATATTTATTAGTCTTCATCATCCTGAACTATGAATTCATCGTTATCATCAATAGCATCAACGTAATCATCAAACTTTCTCTTATTCAGAATAAGTTTGTCAGGATCTTTGAAATTTGCGTCAGTATTAAGAGCTGTACCACGATATCTCTTCATACCTGTACCAGCAGGAATAAGTTTACCAATGATAACATTTTCCTTAAGACCAACAAGTGGATCAACCTTACCCTTGATAGCAGCATCTGTAAGAACTTTTGTTGTCTCCTGGAAGGAAGCTGCTGACAAGAATGAGTTAGTTGCAAGAGCTGCCTTAGTAATACCAAGAATTACCTGAACACCTTCAGCAGGTCTCTTTCCTTCAGAAATAAGTGCTTCGTTATCATCTTCGAAATCTAAGACATCAACAAGTGTTCCTGGAAGGAATGTTGTATCACCAGCTTCATCAACTCTTACTTTCTTAAGCATCTGACGAACAATTACTTCGATATGCTTATCACAGATATCAACACCCTGGAGACGGTAAACTCTCTGAACCTCTCTGAGGAGATAATCCTGAACTGCTCTGATTCCCTTAATCTTTAACAGATCATGTGGGTTAACAGAACCTTCTGTAAGCTCATCACCAGCTTCAACTGTTACGCCATCCTGTACCTTAATACGTGAACCATAAGGAATAAGGTAAGCTTTTGCTTCGCCAGTTTCATCGTTAGTTACGATAACTTCACGCTTTTTCTTTGTATCCTTGATAGTTACTGTACCATCAAGCTCAGAAATGATTGCAAGTCCCTTAGGTTTTCTTGCTTCAAACAACTCTTCTACACGAGGAAGACCCTGTGTAATATCGCCACCGGCAACACCACCAGTATGGAATGTTCTCATAGTAAGCTGTGTACCAGGCTCACCGATTGACTGAGCTGCGATAATACCAACTGCCTCACCTACCTGTACTGCTTCACCAGTAGCCATGTTAGCACCGTAACATTTAGCACAAATACCAACGTGTGAACGGCAAGTAAGAATAGTACGGATCTTTACTGCATCTATAGGCTGTCCTTTAGCATTAACACCAATTGAAAGAACTTTCTCAGCTCTGCTAGGTGTTATCATGTGGTTCTTCTTAACAATGACGTTTCCGTCCTTGTCTTTGATATCTTCACAAGAATATCTTCCTGTAATTCTATCCTTTAATGGCTCGATTGTTTCCTTACCATCCATAAATGCTTTAACTGTCATTCCAGGAATTGTAGCCTTGCCAGCTGAACAATCGATCTCACGGATAATAAGTTCCTGAGATACATCAACCATTCGACGTGTAAGGTAACCTGAATCGGCTGTACGAAGAGCTGTATCTGACAGACCCTTACGAGCACCATGCGCTGACATGAAGTATTCCAATACGTCAAGACCTTCACGGAAGTTTGACTTGATAGGAAGTTCGATTGTACGACCTGTTGTATCAGCCATAAGTCCACGCATACCAGCCAGCTGTTTGATCTGCTGGTTAGAACCACGGGCACCGGAATCGGCCATCATGTAAATATTGTTATACTTATCAAGACCTGCAAGCAGTGTCTCTGTAAGCTCTTTATCGGTAGCCATCCATGTATCAATAACTGCACGATAACGCTCTTCATCAGTAATAAGACCACGTCTATAGTTAGCAGAGATCTTATCAACAGTTGCCTGTGCCTTATCAAGCATTTCCTGCTTCTGAGGTGGCACTGTCATATCTGAAATTGAAACAGTCATAGCTGCACGGGTTGAATAATGATAACCAGTAGCCTTGATGAAATCAAGAACTTCTGCAGCACCGAATGTTCCGTGTGTATTTATTATCTTTTCAATGATCTGTTTAAGCTGTTTCTTACCAACCATGAAATCAACTTCAAGCTTCATGAAGTTTTCTGGGTTTGTTCTATCAACAAATCCTATATCCTGAGGAATGATCTCATTAAATAAGAATCTACCAAGTGTTGATTCAACAATACCTGTTACTTCTTCGCCATCAGCTGTCTTCTTAGTCATTCTTACTTTAATTCTTGTCTGAAGAGTAATGTATCCATTCTCATATGCAAGAACTGCCTCATCGACATTCTTGAATACTTTACCTTCACCAAGAGCACCAGGTCTCTCCTGTGTCAGATAGTAAATACCAAGGACCATATCCTGTGAAGGAACGTTAACTGGTCCACCATCTGAAGGTTTCAACAAGTTGTTAGTTGACAGCATAAGGAATCGACATTCTGCCTGAGCTTCAACTGACAGAGGAAGGTGTACAGCCATCTGGTCACCATCAAAGTCAGCGTTGAAAGGTGTACATGCAAGAGGATGAAGCTTAATAGCTTTACCTTCTACAAGAATAGGCTCAAATGCCTGAATACCAAGTCTGTGAAGTGTAGGAGCACGGTTCAACATAACAGGATGCTCTTTAATAACATCTTCAAGTACATCCCATACCTGATCGTCTAATCTCTCTACAAGTTTCTTTGCATTCTTTATATTCTGAGAAATGCCTCTTGAAACAAGTTCTTTCATTACGAAAGGCTTGAACAATTCAATAGCCATTTCCTTAGGAAGACCACACTGATAAATCTTAAGTTCTGGTCCTACTACGATAACTGAACGTCCTGAATAGTCAACACGCTTACCAAGAAGGTTCTGACGGAAACGACCGCCCTTACCTTTAAGCATGTCTGACAGAGACTTAAGTGCTCTGTTACCAGGTCCTGTTACAGGTCTGCCACGTCTACCATTATCAATAAGAGCATCTACAGCTTCCTGAAGCATTCTCTTCTCGTTACGAACGATAATATCTGGTGCTCCAAGATCTAACAGTCTCTTAAGACGGTTATTTCTATTGATAATTCTTCTATACAGATCGTTAAGATCTGATGTTGCAAATCTTCCACCATCAAGCTGTACCATAGGTCTCAGATCTGGTGGGATAACTGGAATACAATCCATTACCATCCAAGAAGGATCATTTCCAGATTCTCTAAATGATTCTACAACTTCAAGTCTCTTGATTATTCTAGCTCTCTTCTGTCCGCTAGATGTATCAAGACCTTCTTTTAACTCTTTATACTCAGCTTCAAGATCGATAGCCTGGAGAAGTTCCTTAATAGACTCAGCGCCCATTCCTGCACGGAATCTGTTTCCCCATTCATCTCTTGCATCCTGATACTCTTTCTCAGATAAAACCTGCTTGTATTCAAGGTTTGTTTCACCTGGATCAAGTACTATGTATGAAGCAAAATATAATACCTTTTCCAATACTCTTGGTGAAAGGTCAAGGATAAGTCCCATACGAGATGGGATACCCTTGAAGTACCAAATATGAGATACAGGAGCAGCAAGCTCGATGTGTCCCATACGCTCTCTACGTACGCTTGACTTAGTAACTTCTACGCCACAACGATCGCAGACAACGCCTTTATATCTGATTTTCTTATATTTACCACAGTGACACTCCCAGTCTTTGGTTGGTCCAAAAATCTTTTCGCAGAAAAGACCATCTCTTTCTGGTTTAAGTGTTCTATAGTTGATTGTCTCTGGCTTTAATACTTCACCATGAGACCATTCTCTGATCTTCTCTGGAGATGCCAGACGAATTTTAATAGCATCAAATGTCATTGGCTGGTAAACCGGCTGCTGAATTGTACTTCTACCACTTGAAGCTTCATTTATTGCTTTATTCATTGTTGAATCAGACATTCGTAACCTCTTTTCTCTAAGTTTAATCGATAATTACTCTTCATCAGATGAATCTTCGTCGAAATCTACATTGTCGTCATACTCTTCAATATCTTCTGAGTCTGCAACAAGTTCTCCGCTATCATCAAACTTCTGTCTGCTATAACCATTAGCTTCAAAAGATTCCTGGTCATAATCACGAGCGCCTTCGCCTTCCATTTCAATGCGATAGTCGCCAGAATCTGTATAATCTACAGTCTCCATGATCTCAACCTCTGTATTATCCTCACGAAGCACTCTTACATCCAGACCAAGTGACTGTAATTCTTTCAGTAATACCTTGAATGATTCAGGTACACCTGGTTCAGGTATATTATCGCCCTTAATGATGGCTTCATATGTCTTAACACGTCCTACAACGTCATCAGACTTAACTGTCAGGATTTCCTGAAGTGTATAAGCAGCACCGTAAGCTTCCAGTGCCCAAACTTCCATTTCTCCGAAACGCTGTCCACCGAACTGAGCTTTACCACCCAGAGGCTGCTGTGTTACGAGAGAGTAAGGACCAGTTGAACGAGCATGGATCTTATCATCTACCAAGTGGTGCAGTTTCAGGTAATGCATGTGTCCGATAGTTGTTGGACTATCAAACTTCTGACCTGTACGTCCATCACGAAGCTGAACTTTTCCATCAGTATGGATAGGTACACCCTTCCAAAGTTCTCTGTGATCTCTGTTATCATACAGATACTTCATAATATCTGGATCTACGAAATCTTTATACTTAGCCTCAAACTCTTCCCATGAAGTATTAACATAATCGTTAGCCATTGTAAGAGTATCAGCAATATCTTTCTCGTTTGCTCCATCAAAAATTGGTGTAGCAATATTAAATCCAAGTGCCTTAGCAGCAAGAGAAAGGTGAATCTCAAGGACCTGTCCGATATTCATACGTGAAGGCACGCCCAGAGGATTAAGAACGATATCAAGTGGTCTACCATTTGGAAGATATGGCATATCTTCGATAGGAAGTACTCTTGAAACGACACCCTTGTTACCGTGACGTCCGGCCATCTTATCACCAACGGAAATCTTTCTCTTCTGTGCAATATAAATACGAACTGCCTGATTTACACCAGGTGAAAGTTCATCGCCATTTTCTCTTGTGAATACCTTTGCATCAACAACGATACCATATTCACCGTGAGGAACCTTAAGAGATGTATCACGAACTTCTCTAGCCTTCTCACCAAAAATAGCTCTCAAAAGTCTTTCTTCAGCTGTAAGCTCTGTTTCACCCTTAGGAGTTACCTTACCAACAAGGATATCTCCGGCACGAACCTCAGCACCAACACGGATAATACCACGGTCATCAAGATCCTTAAGTGCATCATCACCAACACCTGGTACATCGCGAGTGATTTCTTCTGGTCCAAGCTTTGTCTCACGAGCTTCTGCTTCATATTCTTCAATATGAACTGATGTATAAACATCATCACGAACAAGTCGCTCTGAAAGAAGAACAGCATCTTCGTAGTTGTAACCTTCCCATGTCATGAAACCGATCAATGGGTTCTTACCAAGACCAAGTTCACCCTGATATGTAGATGGACCATCGGCAATAACCTGTCCAGCTTCTACATGATCACCAGTAAATACGATAGGCCTCTGGTTGTAGCAGTTACTCTGGTTTGATCTCTGGAACTTAGAAAGATGGAACTCTTCCTTTTCTCCATCATCATATGTCATCTTTATAAGCTTAGAATCAACAAAATCAATTGTTCCAGCCTTAGGAGCAACAACACAAACACCTGAGTCAACTGCAGCTTTTCTTTCCATACCTGTACCTACTGCAGGGGCATCTGTAGTAAGAAGAGGAACCGCCTGACGCTGCATGTTTGATCCCATCAGAGCTCGGTTAGCATCGTCGTTCTCAAGGAAAGGAATAAGTGCTGTAGCAACTGAGAATACCATTCTAGGAGATACATCCATGTATTCAAAAGTTGTCTTAGGATATTCAGAAGTCTCAGCTCTGAAACGTCCAGAAGCAGTTGACTTAAGGAAATGTCCTTCAGCATCAAGTGGTGTATTAGCCTGAGCCACATGATAATTATCTTCTTCATCAGCTGTAAGGTATTCAACCTCATCTGTTACACGAGGATTCTGTGGATCACTCTGATCAACCTTACGATATGGAGCTTCAACAAATCCATACTCATTTACTCTAGCGTAACTAGCAAGTGAGTTAATAAGACCGATGTTAGGACCTTCAGGTGTCTCGATAGGGCACATACGTCCATAGTGTGTATAGTGTACGTCGCGAACCTCGAATCCGGCACGATCTCTTGAAAGACCACCAGGACCAAGTGCTGAAAGACGTCTCTTATGTGTCAACTCACCAAGTGGGTTGTTCTGATCCATGAACTGTGACAACTGTGAAGATCCGAAGAATTCTTTAACAGCTGCCTGTACAGGCTTGATGTTGATCAATGACTGAGGAGATACTTCTTCAACGTCATGAGTAGTCATACGCTCACGAACAACTCTCTCAAGTCTTGATAAACCAATACGATACTGGTTCTGTAACAATTCGCCTACGCATCTGATACGTCTGTTACCCAAGTGATCGATATCATCATCATTACCTGCACCATATTCAAGATGCATATTGTAGTTAATAGAAGCTAAAATATCTTCCTTAGTAATGTGCTTAGGAATAAGTCTGTTTACATTCTTCTTAATAGCTTCTGCAAACTCTTCAGGATCACCCTTCTGAGCATATTCATCTATGATTTCTTTAAGAACTGGATAATATACATCCTCTGTAATGCCAAGTTCTTCTGGATTGCAATCTACAAAACTTGTAAGATCTACCATAAGGTTAGAAAGAACTTTAATATTTCTCTCTTCAGTCTGAAGCATTACATAAGGAATAGCTGCATTCTGAATCTCTGTAGCAAGAGTGCGGTCAACCTTAGTACCAGCTGCTGCAATCATCTCACCTGTTGACTCATCAACAACATCCTCTGCAAGGATATGTCCACAAATACGATTCTTAAAATGTAATTTTTTATTAAATTTATATCTACCGACTTTAGCAAGATCATAGCGTCTAGCATCAAAGAACATAGCATTAATAAGACTCTCTGCGCTTTCAACGCTAAGAGGCTCACCTGGACGGATCTTTTTATAAAGTTCAAGAAGACCACTCTGGTAATCTGTTGATGGATCCTTAGAGAAACTTCCCTGAATCTTAGGCTCATCACCAAAGAGATCAAGGATCTCCTCATTTGTTCCAATACCAAGAGCTCTGATAAGAACAGTAACAGGAACCTTACGAGTTCTATCTACTCTTACATAGAAAACATCGTTAGAGTCTGTCTCATACTCAAGCCAAGCACCACGGTTAGGAATAACTGTACATGCTATAAGCTTTTTACCAATCTTATCAAAGGTAATATCATAATATATACCGGGTGAACGAACCAACTGGCTGACGATTACTCTTTCAGCGCCATTTATTACAAAAGTACCAGTTGCTGTCATAAGAGGAAGATCGCCCATGAATATCTCATGTTCAGTAATCTCATCTTTTTCCTTGTTATGAAGGCGTACTTTTACCTTCAAAGGTGCTGCAAAAGTAGCATCTCTTTCCTTACATTTCTCGATGGTATTCTTGTTTTTATCCATCTCTTCTTCGCAAAGCTTAAAGTCAACAAATTCAAGACTAAGCTTTCCGCTATAATCCTCAATAGGAGAGATATCGTCAAAGACTTCTTTCAAGCCTTCATCGAGAAACCACTGATAAGAGTTCTTCTGAACCTCAATCAGGTTAGGCATCTCCAGGACTTCCTTCTGGCGCTGGAAACTCATACGAACGCTTCTACCTGACCCAGTAGGATGTAATCTGTTTTTTTCCATTGACATTCACCCCGTTCTTAATTATTTTTAAGGCGCGACGCGGCTTTGCGTAAAAAAGAGCGCAAAAAGCCCACCACTCCACAATAGTGCATTATCCATTGTACGACAAGTGATCGGTGCTGTCAATATGTTTTTTTAATTTTATTTATTTTTGAAAAGATATGATATTATCTTGCATAAACAGCTTAGATAATAAAGAATCTAAAAAGAATTTTTATGAATATCAATGGCTCAGACAGTAAACTGCCTGAGCCAAAAATATAATCAACTAACTAATCGATACCTTAAAGGTTAAATTACTTAAGAGTAACCTTAGCGCCTTCAGCTTCAACCTTAGCCTTGATATCATCAGCTTCTGCCTTAGAAGCGTTCTCCTTGATCATCTTAGGAGCGTTGTCTACAAGATCCTTAGCTTCCTTCAGACCAAGACCTGTAAGTTCACGAACAACCTTGATAACCTTAACCTTGTTAGGACCAACTTCTGTAAGCTCTACGTTGAACTCTGTCTTCTCTTCTTCTGCTGCACCGCCTGCTGCAGGACCAGCTACAACAACACCAGCTGCTGCTGATACGCCGAACTCTTCCTCACAAGCCTTTACAAGATCGTTAAGCTCTAATACTGTTAACTCTTTAATAGCGTCGATAATTTCCTGATTTGATAACTTAGCCATTATAATATACCTCCATTAAGTATAATTTCAATTTTATTTGTTATAATTACTCTGCTGTTGTCTCAGCTGCTTCTGCTGCTGGAGCTTCAGCTGTTTCTGCTGGTGCTTCCTCTACTGGAGCGCCATCTGCATTCTTCTCAGCGATCTGATTGATAACACGTGCGAAGTTTGCAATAGGTGACTGCATAGAACCAAGCAATCTTGAAAGAAGAACTTCTCTTGAAGGGATTTCAGCGATTTCGCTAAGGCCCTTAGCATCATAGAACTTTCCTTCTACAACACCGCCCTTAATTTCAAGCTTATCTGCAGTCTTCGCAAATTTGTAAAGAACACGAGCTGGTGCAGCTGGATCATCCTTTGATACTGCCATTGCACTAGGTCCGTTGAGAAGATCTTTCATCTGCTCAAAATCTGTTCCTGCAAATGCGAAATTCATCATCGTATTCTTATAAACCTTATATGTAACTCCCTCTGCACGAAGAGCCTTACGAAGCTCTGTATCCTGTGCAACAGTGAGTCCGCGGTGATCTACAAGTACGACTGCCTGAGCGCCATCAATCTTCTCTGAGATTTCAGCAACTACTGGCTGTTTTAATTCAACCTTTGCCATTTTCTTACCTCCTTATAGAATTTACCGCCGAAAAAAAGCCTCACGAAAACACGCGAGGCTAAAAAGTCTAAATACTTTTCCTCGGCAGGCGTTTACACATTATGTCTTTAAAAGACACCTGCTGTCTTCGGCTGGTCAAACGACCTTTACTATATTAAAACAGTAATCGATTAATGTCAACTTATATTTTTAATTTTTCGAATTATTTTTTATCAAAAAATGCTTCAATATGACTAAAACCGTATATATCAGGCTTATATCTATTTTGAACTAATAATTCCATTACCATCTATTACAGCTGTATCAGAAATAGAGTTCATATAATTAATAATTCTTAAATATTCATCACCTGTTGCCATATTCAATGTACAACCACTCTGAATCGCCGGAACAAAGCGCAACTCAGCTGTGCCATCTCCATATATTGTAGTATATATCATACAAGTATCCAGGGTTTTAGAATTAAAAAGGTAATTACCAAGACTATAAACTACAGGCGTATCATTAACATAGCCAACTTTCTGCAAGATATGTGGATGGCAGCCAATAATTAGATCCGCTCCGGCATCACTTATTTCTGCAGCCTGTTTTTCCTGCCACCAATCAATATCAGTCTGATTCTCAGTTCCCCAATGTATAAAAACAATAACGAAAGCATCTTGAGCTTTGGCTTCTTCAACCCTTTCCAATAATAAGGAATCATCCAGACATCTGAATACACCAGCAGAACTCTCTGTAGCTCCTTTTGTATCTGGATTCTCTAATCGCTCAATCTGTGTAGCTGATATAATCGCAACCTTAATGCCGTTGTCTGCAATATAATATATCGGATGAGAAGCCTCATCAATATTATTACCGCCTCCAGAATATGCAATCCCATAATTTTTCAAAGTTGATATTGTATCCAAAAATGCTGTTTCGCCGTAATCATATGCATGATTATTAGCAATCGACACAATATCAACACCCATCTCATTCAACATTGAAGCGCTACTCGGATCAGCTCTAAAAGTATATGTTTTTCCCTCGGTAGGTGTGCCTCTATCAGAATACGAGAATTCATTATTTAGCATCATCACATCAACTGAATTCATCATATCCATGAGACTGCTATCTATAACAGAGCTGATTCCACCATTTTTTCTAATGCTATTCATGATCGCATAATTAGGATCAAACAGAATATCTCCTGCAAATCCCATTGTTATAGAATCATCAGAATCAACATCAATAACATAAGTATATTCGTCAGTTTCAACCAATTCATCCGTATCAGAAACAGTTCCAGATGATTCTATCTCAGTTTCAGCCTGTGATCCAAGTGGCGAAACTTGTACCATATTTCCCGGTGGATTAGATTTTGTATATTGTGGAACAGAATCGTTATCATTATGTTGAAGAATACTTCCCTTGACCATCCCAAATACAATAAGAAACAGAATTCCAAGAGATACAACTACCATCAATGTAGTAAAAAATAGCGAAATAGCTCTCATAACGCTGTCATTACTACGTCTATTTTTTCGCCTATTCACGGTTTTTTTATTTAATTTTTTCTTTTTCCCGCCAACTTTGTTATCCATACTTATTTATTTTAGCTTTTTAAATATAGAGTTACAAGTGTACTAAAAAGAAAAGTGCCAGAGTATTTCTACTCTGACACTCATTAGTTACAGTATTAATCAATACTTGTTAGCAACCAGCTTTACGCCAGGACCCATTGTTGTTGCAAGAGTGATGCTCTTGAGGTACTGACCTTTAACTGATGAAGGCTTAGCCTTAACAATAGCTTCCATAAGAGCGTTGAAGTTCTGCTCAAGCTGCTCTTCTGTGAAAGAAGCCTTTCCAACTGGAACGTGGATGATATTAGCTTTATCAAGTCTGTACTCGATCTTACCAGCTTTGATATCGTTGATAGCCTTTGTAACATCCATAGTAACTGTACCAGCCTTTGGGTTTGGCATAAGTCCCTTAGGACCAAGTACCTTACCAAGACGACCAACAACACCCATCATATCAGGTGTAGCTACTACAACGTCAAAATCAAGCCATCCTTCATTCTGGATCTTTGGAACGAGTTCTTCGCCACCAACATAATCAGCGCCAGCAGCCTGTGCTTCATCAAGCTTTGTTCCCTTTGCAAATACCAGAACCTTAACAGTTTTACCTGTTCCGTTAGGAAGAACAACAGCGCCTCTGATCTGCTGATCAGCATGACGTGAGTCACAACCTGTTCTGATATGTAATTCTACAGTTTCATCAAATTTAGCAGTAGCTGACTTCTTAACAAGAGAAATAGCTTCTGCAGCTTCGTACTGCTGAGTCTTATCGATAAGTTTAGCAGCTTCTAAATATTTCTTTCCGTGCTTCATCTACTCTTCCTCCAATTAGTCTTCTACTACGATACCCATACTACGTGCTGTTCCAGCGATCATGCTCATAGCACCTTCAAGATCAACAGCATTAAGATCTGGCATCTTCATCTCTGCAATTTCCTTGATCTTATCTTTAGAAATTGTAGCAACCTTCTGCTTGTTAGGTACTCCTGAAGCCTTCTTTAAGTTGCAAGCCTTCTTAAGAAGTACTGCTGCAGGTGGAGTCTTTGTGATGAATGTGAAACTTCTGTCTGCATAAACAGTGATGACAACAGGGATAATAAGATCACCCTTATCTGCTGTCTGAGCGTTGAACTGCTTTGTGAATTCAACGATGTTAACACCATGCTGACCGAGTGCTGGTCCAACAGGTGGTGCTGGTGTTGCTTTTCCAGCCTGAATCTGTAACTTAATGTATCCTTCTACTTTCTTGGCCATTTTAAAGCCCTCCTGTAAATATGTGGTCGGCGCACCAATACTCCTAATATAAATGGAGATGTGCTCCCACTCCAGTGACTTCGGCCGTTGTTACGGCACACGACTCAATAGAGCCGTTTTATATTAAGATGCAAGCATCATAATATACATTCGAATCATAAATCCAAATATTATTTGTCAATACGACGTACTTCAGCGAAACTAATTTCAACTGGCGTTTCACGTCCAAACAAATCAACATTGATAGTAGCTGTCTGTTTATTGAAGTCAATCTTCTGAACATAACCAGCCGTATCTTTCCAAACACCTGCTACTACTGCAATCTCATCACCAACACCAAAATCAATAGACATATTTTCTGTCTTGATTCCGAGTGGCTTGATCTCTGCATCAGAAAGTGGTACAGGCTTACTTCCCGGACCAACAAATCCTGTTACGCCACGAGTATTTCTGACAACATACCAAGTTTCATCGTTCATATCCATGTTTACAAGTACATAACCTGGGAACATTTTTCTCTGAACGTTCTTGCGTGCGCCATTCTTAACCTCTACAACATCCTGTAAAGGAACTCGAACTTCAAGAATCTGATCTTCAAGATGTCTGTTTTCAATAGTTTTCTCAAGATTAGCCTTTACCTTGTTCTCATATCCTGAATATGTATGAACAACATACCAATGGGCTTTATTTCCTGCTTCAGCCATTTCAGCTGCATCAGGCTTCTCGTCCATTCCAGCCATATCCTTTTCCATCTCTTCTGACATATACTCTCCTTAAAATCAAAGTGAAGTCAGGAAACTCATTCCTGCTCCAAAAGCGGCATCAAGAATAGCAATTACAGCGCAAACGATCATTGTAAGAACAACGACAACGCTTGTCTGTTTGATAACATCATCTCTCTTAGGCCACATGATCTTTGTAAATTCTGCAGCAACACCTAAAAAGAAATCAGCTACCTTATTTGACTTAGCTTTCTTTTCTACTTTTGTCTCTGCCATAGCATTAGACTCCTTCCGGATTAATCAGATGAAATTACTTTGTCTCTTTGTGTAATGTATGCTTTCTGCAGAATGGGCAGTACTTGTTGATTTCCATTCTATCAGGATGAGTCTTCTTATCCTTTGTTGTATCATAGTTACGGTTTTTGCACTCTGTGCATGCCAGTGTAATTCTTGTACGCATTATTCACCTCCGCGCGATTTTCTTAAGCGCTATACTAATTATTTTTTTGCATAAAAAAAAGACGTAAAACTTATGTCGCTTATCAAATATAACATAGTCAATATTTCTCGTCAATGAATTTTTTTTAATTTTCACAACAATTTTTATCACATTATTCACACTTTTACAATTTTTTCTTGTGCCTTCCTCTTGCTCGTGAATTATCACTACTGAAAAATATTATTGTTTTTATATTGATAACATTTTCTTTATTTCACTTATTATATTTGATTCTACGTTTATCCTTCATATTTATATATGATTTTTCATCATTCCTGATCCGAAATATGATTAATCATTTTTATTTATTCTTTAATCATTTTTTATGTTTTTTTCATCAAATTGATGTTTTTTATGATTGTTTTTTTCATTGTTTCATGCTACATTGATAGTGAAAACATGGCTAAGTATGCCCCAGTGCAATATAATACCAATGGATTGGTAGAAAAGTTTTTTTCAGCACTGTATCATGGAAGGAAGGAGGGGCTGCATATGTCAAAGCTTATACTTGATAGCGCGTATAATAATTTTCTATCTACATATATGTCTACAGACGTTACCAAGGCTGACACTCATAAAAAGAGTGAGCTGAAGAACGTTCGACAAAATATAGCCAAGCTCAACAAAGAATCCCCTCTTTATCTGTTAACCAATGATACAAACGCTCAGGCTGAAGCTGTGGGTGTTAAAGAGTATGCCAGAAAGCTTCAGGGTCATATCATAAATATGAAAGGCGAGACCGAAACCAGTCCTCTTTCAAGAAAATCAGCATTTACGTCAGATCCTGATTCTGTAGAAGCTAACTATATCGGTTCCAATGATCCCGATTATGATCCGACTTCATTTGAGATTAGCGTATCTCAGCTTGCAGACAGACAGATCAACGTTGGTTCATATTTAAATAGTGATTCAAAAGTAAGCCTTCCTGAAGGAACTTACTCTTTTGATATAAGAACAGGTAATCAGGATTACGAGTTCCAGTACTCTATAAATAAGAACGACTCCAACCTTGAACTTCAGAATAAGATTGCCAGACTCATCAACAAAGCCAATATTGGTTTGGTGGCGGGCATTTCTGAAGATGCCAACAAGACTGCAATCGAAATACAATCAGCCCAGACAGGACTTCCAATGGGTCAGAATCAGCAGTTTGATATTTCTGAGGTTGACAGTTCAAATAGCAATAAAGGAACCGTTAATTACCTTGGCCTGAACAACATTACACAGAATGCTACAAATGCACACTTTACTCTCAATGGTACAGAACGTGTATCTATAGCCAATCATTTTACTGTTAGTAATGAATACGAGATCCTTCTTAAAAATATATCTGATAATCAGATCCAGGTCGGCGTCAAAACTGACGGCGAATCACTTTCAGACAGGATCCATGCACTTACAGACAGCTACAATGATTTTATAACAAACGCTTCTGCCATAGATGATTCAACCTTTAATTCCAAGAGACTCATTTCTGAGATCAGAGCACTGGCTCTGCATGATCTTGGAGCACTTGAAGCAAAAGGTCTTTCAATAGATGAAAAAGCCAGGATCATAATAGATAATGACAAAGTATCCCAGCTGGCATCTGAAGGACGCTCAGACGAGATCATCGATCCGCTGAACAAATTCTCAGATACACTGATAGACAAGACCAAGGCAATATCTATCGATCCTATGAAATACGTAGACAGACCGGTAGTCAATTACAAGAATCCTGACAGCAACGATACACCATCTCCTTACATCACCAGTGAGTACTCAGGAATGATGTTCAATTATTACTGTTAAAAAAATATCCGAATTAAAACCTCCAACGACCACGTCTTCACAGGTCATTGGAGGTTTATTTTTATTCATTATCAAGCAGATCAATAATCATCAGATCTTTAAGTTCTTCTCTAGGTAAAAATGGTGCCAAGTCTTCCAGTGGAGGACTCACAAGTGTACCATCTTCAAGCCTCTTAGTACTGCTCTTTGGCTCCCATACCTGAGCAGTATCAGTAAATACTTCGCAAAAAACAGGACCGTCAACCGCAAGGACTTTAGCCACAACATCATCTATCTCTTCATTCTTATGAATAGAATAATAATCGTAACCAAAAGCCTTGGCCAGCTTCTCAAACTCAGGGAATGACAGATCTCCGGATTCCGGTCCGATACCGATCTTACACTTATCTTTAAAAAGATTGTTCTGAGTAAGTCTTATTGAATGATATCCCTGATTATTTATCAAAAACAGCTTGATCGGGAGCTTATTGGTCAAAACAGTCTGCAATTCCTGAAGGTTCATCATGATACTGCCATCGCCTTCAAGACATATCGTATCTCTCTTACCAGCAGCAACACACAGGCCAATAGCAGCCGGAAGTCCATATCCCATGCTGGCTACAGCACTATTAATGATAAATCTGCTGCCCTTCTGGATTTCATAAGCCTGATTACCAACTACGCAACATGCGCCGTTAGATACAGCTGTCAGACTGTTATCAGGAAGACTGGAACTGAGCTTCTTGATAAATGCATAAACATTGGCATACTCTGCTCCGCCAGCCATCTGCTCTTTTCTTACAACCGGATATTTCTCCCTCCAGTTAAGGCATGTATCACGCCACTTATCACAATCAGTAAAATAGTTTCTGCCAGCACTTTCTTTTGCGTCCAGCGCACCATCCAACTTAGTCAAAAAATCTTTTGCATCAGCCCAGACTGGCATCTCAACATGGAGAGTCGGTTTCTTAAGCTCAGCCTTATCCACATCAACCATGATAACTTCAGCCGCACGAGCCCAGGTCTTCCAATTATATCCAACCTGCCTGATCGAAATACGTGTGCCCACAGCCAGGATCAGATCTGCATTCTGAATAGCCCAGTTACCTGGCCTGTCACCCATATTTCCGGCTCTGCCAACATACAATGGATCATTATTTTCCATCAGATCAACTGCATTCCAATATGTAACAACCGGAACCCCCAGCTTATCACACACTCTTTTAAATACATCGTATGCGCCTGCAAGCCTTATTCCGTATCCAGCGTGAAAAACAGGTCTCTCAGCCTTTTTTATCTTCTCAATAACAGCATCAATAGTGGTCTGATCTACCTCAGGAGGCAGAATCTCATTATATTCATCATCCTCAGATGGATCATATCCTCTAAGATTGTCTGTTTCAACATATCCGCCCTGATAATTTACAGGAATATCAATCCACACAGGGCCTGGACGGCCTGTAGTAGCCCTGTGCCACGCCTTTTCCAGAGCATACCTTATATCTTCCGGATCTTCGATCATGACTGCATACTTAGTCATTGGCTCCACAGACTTGACTATATCATACTCCTGATCTCCAACTGCCCTAAGAGGTGCGCCGTCTGTGAACTGCATCGCATACCTTGCAGTAGTATCATATCTGACCTGACCACTTATGATGAACATCGGAATTGAATCAAGCCATCCTCCCAGCACACCTGTGAGTGCATTAGTACCACCTGGTCCAGTGGTCACGCACACAGCCGCAATTTTATTCTCAAGTCTTGCATAACTCTCTGCCGCAATAGCGCAAGCCTGCTCATGATGATCATATGTGACGTGTAATTTGTCATTGTGACCAAGAGCATCGTTCAGATGCATAGCACCCCCGCCTACAACGCTAAATACATCTGTCACACCCTTTTTTACCAAAAAATCTGCCACATAATCAGCAAGTCTAATCTTCATAATATTTCTCCTGTAATATAAATAACACCTCTATATATCATAAAACTCCAAACACGAACAATCAACCTTAGGCAAAATCCACGCGCTAAGGGCAATTACGTTACTGTTCACTCGCTAACAGCTCGCTCCAGTAACAAATTCGCGCATTCATTCCTATCATAAAAGATCAATTACCTATGAAAAAAAAGAAGCACCTCATACGAGATGCCTCTATTTGCCATATGATTACAAACCTCTAAAAATTTTTATACTTGCCATCATCCATCAGCCAAGGAGCTTCTTAAGTTCATCAACACCAGCCACATCTGTAGCTTCCTGCGATTCCTTATTTTCCTGCTGGATCTGTAGATATACTTCTTTACGATAAATTGGAACTTCTTTCGGAGCGGCTATACCAATCTTTACCTGGTCGCCTCGGATATCCAATACCGTAATCTCAATATCGTTATTTACGATGATAGCCTCATTCTTTTTTCTGGATAATGCTAACATATTTGCCTCTTTTCCTCTTGACGACTAGTTATTTTGCTGCAGCTTTTCTCTGTTCCTGAAGATAATCATAAATCGGATACTTAACAAGATACTCATCATCATCAATAATAACCTGAGCAGCCTTGCACACTTCAGAATTAATGATAATAGGTCCCTTCAAGTTAACAGTCATTTTCTTTAGATCGCTAGGCACAGTCACTGTAACAAGGATCAGCAGGTCCTCCTCATCAAGGGGGAACATATCACTGATCTCAGTTCTATCAATAGGAATGCTATAGCCCGGCTTAACAAGAAGCGGATCTAAAACAGGCAAAGCAAAGCTAGGTTCATCGATGGACTGCAACCATCTGATTGTACTAGACTCCCTATCCGCATCATGGATCAAGGTAAACCTTGTCATGTCCGGAAAACCGATGATTCCCTTAGGAAATTCAATTATTTTGGAATCATCTACTTCAATTTCTCCAAAAATTCTTGTCGTTAGTCTCATTTCGTGGCCTCCATTGTCACTAATAATATTATAACGTTTATCTAACGCAATATCAATCCTTAATAATGCGTTTTTTCGTATAGCTTCGCTATCGCAAAAACGTTTACTAAAAAAATCATCTCCTTTATAAATAATTAAGTAATGTTGTCTGTGCCACCTTAGCCGTTGCCATTAGAGAAGCCTGATAGGTAAGTTGAGCTGTAGTAAGCTGAGTTGCAACCTCCGCCATATCAGAATCCTCATTCTGGGACTGCAAAGTCTTAAATGTTGTGCTCTGTGACTGAAGCCTCTTTTGAATAAGTGACAATCTCTTGGATCTTGTTCCGTTATCAGTAACCGCTATATTAGCTGTATCAAGAGCCTTCTGAATACTTGTGATCTTGTTTTCAAAAGCCTCCTGAATCTGCTCTCTAAGATAATTGTATGCCTTCTGGGAAGCATCTATCTCAGTCTGGATCTGCGCCTGTTCAGTCTCATCAGTTGTACTGTTCAGCTTATCAGTAAGAGTATTGATAACAGTATTCAACTGATTGATCTTATCCATGATATTCTGCAGATCCTCAACATTCCTTTTTACATCAGTAGTAAAAACAGCATCTGCTGTAGTATTTACAACGATAGTCTGATTGTAGCCCACATCATAAGCCATATTGCTTGCAGAGCATCCACCATTGTAGATGATATTCTCAGCATCCACGCAGGCAAAAAGGTTCTGTGGCCTGATATCACCTTTTTCCCACTCCTTCTTATCATATATAACATCGATACTCTGAGCATTGCCCACCGCCTTCAGAGACGAGAGCCTGTTCTTAAGATCATCACTGATCAGCAGCTCTCCGGTATCCGCATTAAACACTATAGAAGTAGTATTATTGCTAAGAGCTGTATAATACTTGTCAATCTGAGCCTCACTGGTAGTACTGTAGATAATATTGTCCGGCGCAACATCTATTGAATACTCAGTATAAGATGAATGCACACTACCATTGGAAGTAACCTGGATCACGGTAGTTGTATCCATTGCATTATACGTAGTAACAGGATTACCATCATCATCAACAGTTACGATATTCCCACTGTCATCCAGCTTTCCAGCTACAATATTGCCATTTGCATCCTTTACACCAAGAGGATATGTGCTTGTTGCATCGCTTGAGAGCACACTTCTGAAGGTAAAAGTGCCATCACTATTAACTGTAATAGACTTGGTCGTGCTGCCTGAATAATTGATTGTGTACTGCTGCCCAATTGAATCCAAAAGAGGAATAGTTGTAGACGAATCAGTTCCGTCAGAAAAAGCCATAGTCGAAATACTTCTTGTATCCAACTGAGCCACAGCCTCTGCAACTGTATCTGACATCTCAGAAACAGCACCATCCGTTGTAACCTTAAAAGTATATTTGGTATTAGTATCGTTGCCGTCAGCATCTACTAAAGTACCTGTAATATTATAAATTCCAGATGTACCCTCTGTTCCCTTAAAAGAACCTTCGTATCTGATACTTGTTCCATCATTATTAGGAATCGTAACAGTATAATCATCAGAAATAGGAACATACGCCAGATGTTCAACTCCATCTGCATCCTTATATGTCAGATTTACTACCTGAAGCGAAGTACTGGTAATAGAAGAAGTAGCCGGTTGAGTCAGATTTTCCCTGAACTTAAGAGTAGCGATATTGCCGTCACCCTCAGTATAATCCAGCGTATTATAAGACAATCTAATTCTGCCTACTGAAATTTCCTGAATATCAATCTCAGCATTGACTTCATCATATGTAGTTGTAGTATCACCAGTTGTCGTATCAGTAACTGTTGTCTGATTCAAAACATTATCCGCACTCAGCTCATGGAGATTAACAACTCTTTTTGAAAAACCGACGTCGCTTGCTGCAAATTCATCATTGATATCATAAAAACTTGCAGTAGTATTTTCCGTATATGTAAGACTGGTATCAGTTCTATATCCTGTAAAAATATATCTACCGGCATAATCCACATTACCAGTAGAATAATACTCATCAGAAAGAGCGCTGAGCTGAGTGATGATCGTGTTCAGATCATCAATAGTCAGATCCTTATTTGCACCCTTATTAACCTGCTGAATAGCATCTGTCAAAATATCTGTGATCGTTGAAAGGGAATCCTCTGTAACATCCAGCCAGCTCTTGGCATCCTCTGAGTTTTTTTCATAATACTGAGTCAGCTGAGTCACATTACTACGAAGCCTCAAGGCTCTGATGGCAATAACCGGATCATCCGATGGTCTGGTGATCTTCTTGCCAGTAGAAAGCATTGTATTTAAAGTATCTTCCGCTACTTTATTGTTATTGATATTGTACAGGGAATTATTGTTCATTATCTTATTTGTAATTCTCATAAGTAAAGCTCCGATAAAACTTCCGACATTCCCTGTCTACTCATTCCGCGCACATTCCATTGTACACGGATGTTACTGCCTCCGGCTTACATATATAGCCCAAGCAATAACACATAATTTCTCTACCAAATATATCGGCACACATTCGTCAAATATTAAGTTAGAGGGTGACACAAATCACCCTCTTTTACATCACATATTAATCCTATCTCATCATACTCCGGTCTGCTGAATCAGCCTGTCGTAGACCTCTGAAAATACCTGAATAGCCTTGGATGCAAGATTGTATGAATTCTGGAATTTAACCAGATTAACAGCCTCTTCATCACCATCTACGCCGCAAACAGACAGTCTCTGATTTTCTATAGTATTTGCAAGCGCAGTATAAGTCTTCTCCAAAGTAGTCGAATTACTTGTATTAAGTGTAATATCGCCCAGCACCTTATCCAGGAACTCTCCACTTGTGGCACCTCGGAATATCTCATCATGCGCCAGCATGTCATAAAGCTTTTTTACATTCAGGAACTCATCAGCACCTTCAGTTACATCCAGCTTGGTAGCCAAAAGATCTGCATTGTCCAAAAGTGCTGAATTAACATTAAAATTAGTTGCTGTAACAGAATAATAACCCTTATTCTCAGACAGACTGGTAAGCTCAGGAAGCGAATACTGCGCATTTGAATCAGTATCGCAGTCACCTGTAAGCATGTACACACCCTCCAGACTATCTGATGTATATCCTGTAGACAAAATATTATTTACCTGAGATGAGAGCCTACGTACAAACTCATTCATCTGCCTCATATAGTACGGAATACCCTGATAGGAATAATAAGAACCAACCTTGGCAGTCTTGCCCACAGCCGGAGTCGTAGATGCAACACTTTCAGGACTTATGGTAAAAGTATATGCAGAACCGCCATCATAAGCCCAATCCGTAAATTCATAATACTTACTGCCTACCATGATGCTTCCGGTAGCAGGCAGATTACACTTATTCATATCCTTCAGATCACTTGAGGAAACGTTAACAGTCATTGACACCGAGCCATCCTGGTTCTTAACAGTCTTTACAACCTCTCCGTTAAAATAAGAACCATTATTACCATCACGCATCTCAATAAGACCCTGCAACTCACCGCCTATCAGCTGATTGTCCATCTTAAAACTAGACAAAAATGACAGGTCATCGCCTTCTTTATATTTGGCACCTGCCCACATAATGTCATAAAGACCTGTAATATCACTCTGATTTACCTTATTATCAGCATCTCTGGCAACACACACAAGTTGCTTGTAATCATAAGTATCAACCAGCTCCTGACCGCCGGCTATAAATATCTGATACCTGGTAGCACCAGTCTTCCTGTCAGGATCATTATCATCAACAACTTCTATTTCCTTAGTTTCAACATCAACATACTTGGACAGCTCGTCCACAAGCACATCTCTTCTATCTCTAAGCTCATTAGCAGTTGAACCCTGCATCTCTATAACATTTATCTGCTGATTGATTGTAGCAACATCCCTGGCAATAGCACTGATATTATCACACAAAAGCTTTATCTCACTATTTATATCTGACTGTTCTTTTTCAAGATTACCTGCCAGATTGTTAAAATAGTCTGTCAGCTGCTTCACGCTTGCAATATAAGTTGTCTTAGTCTCTGTAGTTCCGGAAGCTGTCAGCACCGACTGAAGAGCTGCCTGCATATTACTGAAAAGAGTATTGAATCCACTTTTTCCATCATCTGTAAGATAAGTTTCCACTAAAGAATTGTAATAATTCTTCTGCTCCTGCTCTCCGAGATAAGTCTGATTAGTACGGTACTTGTTATCATAGAACTGATCTCTGATACGCTCGATTGCTATAGTATCAACACCGGCACCAGCTGTACCATAAGTTGTAAAAACTCTCAAAGCATTGGCAGCCTGCTGCTCAACCGCCTGACGGGAATACCCCTTAGTCTCGGCATTAGCAATATTATTTGAAGTTGTATTAAGTGCCGCATTTGCAGCCCTAAGGCCGGAACCAGCAATATTAAGTCCAAAAAAGGTTGATGGCATAGGCTATACCTCCACTAAATCTCGTATGAGTCATCGGGGACGTATCAGAATGACTCATTGTGCACAATGAGTCATTTTGATACGTCCCCAGTGACTCATTATGAATGTCCGAGAGAAGTTACCAGGTGTTCCAGCATCTCGGAAACAACATTTATATATCTACTTGATGCATTAAAAGCGTTTTGGAACTGGATCATAAACTGAAGCTCTTCATCGCTGGATACGCCATGAATCTCTTCTCGAGCATTCGCAATAGTATCAACAGTCTGCTGCTGGCTTTCACTTATACTGTTATAAACACTTCCTGAAGTAGCCACCTGGGATACCAGCATATTGTAATAACCAAGGAAATCAGTAGTAGTCGCTGTATTAGGATTAAGAGTATAAATGCTATTGGTAAATGCAGCCTTCAGATTGTTCATTGTCTCTGTATCTTCACTACCATCTTCAAGCCTGTACTCAAGCAGCGTCGGAGTCTGAAGATAATAGTCATTGATCATAGTATTTCTGATCGTAAAACCAGTTGGATTCTCGCCAGCCTTATGATCATCGTCAATATCATATTTCAGCGTATCTTCCGGAGCTGACATAACAAACAGATCATAAAAAGATGGAAGTACTGAATCATCCTCTTTATTGGTATAATTGGCTGGATTACTTGGCGCCTGCTCCAAAACACTATTTATAGTCGTGATGATATTATTGACCAGCTGATCAAACTCAGCCTCAACATTCATGATAACTGACTGCGAAATATTCTTACTATAATAACTACCTGTAGAATCATCAGTAATATCATGATATGTTGCATAATGGTCACCTCTGGCAAGCATTGTGGCCCTTAGCTTTCCCACATCAGTATTCATCTGAGTCGAAACAGGAAGTGTTAGATCAAACACCTTGGCTCCACTGATATCAAGCACTACCCTGTTGCCCAGCTCGTCATATCCATGCTTGGCAGCAAACTCCCAATAAGGAGTAGCAAAACCAACTGAACTGACAAGAGTTGTATCAACTCCCATATGATTAACATGATCTGTAGTAACAAACTGAGTTCCTTCAAAAGAAACCAGAACATTACCCCAGATATCCTCGTAATAATCTATATTTCCAAGTTCTCCCAGCTTATCCAGAAGAAGATTTCGTTCATCCCTAAGATCATTGGCATGTTCCTGATCACCAGACTCTATCTCAACAATATCCTCATTTAACTCACGGATCCTGTCACCATAAGCATTTATCTGATTAACCAGTTCAACCACCTGTTGATCCATATTTTCCTGATAATCAATAAGTCCCTGATAAACACTCTGTGCTCGTGTCAGGAACTCATTTGCGCGTGTAACAAAAGTATTCTGATTTGTAGCGTTAGTCGGATCTTTAGCCATCTCCTGAACTGACACCCATAAATTGTTAAGAGAATCTGCAAACTCAGTACCATTAAGCTCCTGCAGCTGATCCTCCACCTCTTCCAGCGTCTTTACTGACACATCATAAAAAGAATTCCTGCCAGCCTCCAGTCTATACTGCTGATCCAGGAAAAAACTCCTGACCTGCTTACAGTTATTATATGTAACACCACGTCCGATCTGCTTCCAGGCAACTATCTTGTAATTCTTTGAAAGAGTCTGGTAAGCACAATCACCCTGAGAAACCTGCTGCCTTGTATAACCTTCAGTATTTATATTAGACAGATTATGTGCTGTTGTATTAAGAGCATTTTGTGAAGTTACAAGTCCGGTATTACCGGTATAGAGGTTACTCATTAACATATTACTAATCCTCCGAAGCCCTAAAAAAGGGTATAAAAATAGCAGGTCACACCAACCATGCCGCCGATATGGCGGGAGATTTGAGCCAAAAACTATTATTGTTTAGCATCAAACCTGCCCGACATCATACCAATGACATCACCTGATGTACCTGCTGTTTTCGTATAATTTGCTGTCTCTGGAGCTCGCTTTGCAGCTTGCAGGATGTTCATCTCGAACTGAACCATCTCAAGTGAACTGTTTATTAGTTCCTGATTTTGAGCATTTACTCTGACTACGCTGTCTGCAACAAGTCTTAGCTTGTCGCAAGCAACTGACAGAGCTCGCTGCTCCTCCGGCTTTTTAGCCAAGATCTGAATCAAATCGGTCAGTTTTAATGTATTAACATCCCTGTTTAGCACGTCAGCTACTACTTTCATAGCATCCTCTCTCTTTTTATCGAGAAAAGATATCTTAGCAACTACGCCTTGCTCCTCATCCGTGATTTCTGCAAGTTTATCAAGATCTCCTTTTACGAGAACAGGAGTCTTGCTGCTAGATAACTCCAGCAAATCCTGGTACTGCTGGCACTCGTCATTAAGAATACCAACAAGATCGTCCATTAAACTTGCCATTGGAATCATCCTCCTTATTAAATTTTTCTGTTTGCAGAAAATCCCTTATATATTAAGTAAGACTTTCGCTGAGTTTTGCCAGAAGCTTATCAGCAAAATCCTCTCCGCTAACGTCGTAAGTACCATTCTTAATCGCAGTCTTAATCGGCTCTGTTACATCCTCCCTGATGTCCGGAGTCGCATTCACAGCCTGTTTAGCAGTCTGAATATCTTTTCCAATAGAAGATATCTGTACCTTATCGGATACAGCACCAGACTTCTGCGTCTTTGTGGTCTTATTAACTTTGCTATTTGAGTAAATCTGCTGAACCTGACTGTATGCATCTATACGCATATTATTTTCCTCCTTCCTTGGAGTATTTCTACTTTCTTACTCTTTTTATCGGATTTGTGAGCCTTTACTTTATAGTCCTTTCGTAAAAAAATATAAATTATCTGTAAAATATTTTTCCACCACCCAAGCATCGCTCCCCAGCAACAGGACTATATGTAGTTACAATCCAAGTAAGCACCCCAAGGTCTTGTATGTTTACTTTGTTCCACTATATATATCGGCAGCTTTACAGAATACTTTATAGTTTTTTTAGATTTTTTTGAAAAAAATTTTTAGAGTCACCGGGGACGTATCAATTTGACTCATTGCATACAATGAGTAATGTCCCCGTCCCCTAGAGTCATTTGCTACGTCATCACTTACTGATTTTCTTGATCACTCACTTGCCTTTTCAAGAGCATCCTTTACAGCATTTATCATAGCCTTTGAAGAAGTTGTTGCCCCTGAAACAGTATCAACATCCGCAGAACCTTTTTCCACAATAGCGTCCGGAATCTGCTGCAGTACCCACGTATAATACGGACTAGTGTAGTGTCTTGTTGACATTTAATCATATTACCTCTATTAATCCTGCTGAATTATTGGTAAAATAGTAGTAGAAATAATTCAGCGGAG
>JAEEGH010001823.1_pt1 | contig 59952 bp, 47 predicted proteins | sample 9134181 | NCBI WGS metagenome assembly JAEEGH01 (sample SAMN16246544, study PRJNA631951) | gut metagenome | biome: gut microbiome; feature: rumen; material: DP-attached | host: Bos | place: Iran: Karaj | collected 2018-10
TCAGAGAGGTATTCCTCCCCCGCATGGCATCGTCCAGTCCGAGATTGGTCTTTAGCGCCTGCAGATAGATCCGGTACGCCGCCTCAGGATCTGCGATCCGAAGCGTATGCGTCCGCCCGTACTCCCGCACGTCCACCACCGCGGAGGCCAGATTGCCGGCGGCCAGCGCATCCTCCAGCAGGTCCGAGGAAGCACGGTAAGTGTACACCTGCACTTGAAAACAGGCGATCAAAAGCAGAAAGACCACACCGAACATCCCATAGACCCATTGCACGGCTCCGGGCTGAGAACGCGTGACGGCAGCCTTCCACCTCTCTGCCACGGCTTTCCGGCTAATACTTTGCCGTCGACGCGCGCACTTCCGTAAATTCATTGTTTCCTCCCAATGTTCCCCGAATCTGCAGGGTGATGACGCTCCCGAAGGGAACCGGACTGCGGGTGGTACCGCTCAGGTCCGCATTTTCCACCCCCAGCTGCCGGAGCTCTTCCAGCAGCATTGCTTCCTCTCCGCTGTCCAGGTACCCCCTGGTCTCCATGCTCAGCAGGTACTGCCGGCACAGCTGACTGACCCCGCTCTTGGATTGGATCAGATGGGTTCCGTTCAGAAACTGCACCATCAGAACCGCCATAGCCAGCACGAATAGTCCCATGGTGAGCAGGTCTCCAATGTTACCCGGAGCGGAGGCGGGCTTTGGAGCTTCCCGCTTTTGGCACTCTGCCACCACTGCCACCAGATCCGGTCCGATCTGAATCTCCCGCTCCTTTGCATGACCGGCGCACCTCACAGCCCTGCCGGCAGGATCGCCGCCCCCTGCAGGATCACCTGTGCCCGCGTCGTCATATCCGTCACCAGGGTCGTGATAAACGCAGTCAGGCTGTCCTTCATGACAACACATAGAAGCAGCGCGATGATGCACAGACCGATGGTGACCAGGATCCCGTCCAGGCCCTCCTCGCTGTGATTGGCTGCTCTGCAGATCCGGTTCATAAGTTCTCTCATTTCTTTTCCTCCTTGGCGCTTTTCGGCGCTTTTCTTTCTTGGTTTTTTAGTTCCCGTTTACAGTGTGACCGCTGCGCCGAGCATATACATGACGCAGGAATAGATGGCGACACCGAGCACAGCGGACAGGATGCCCAGCTGATAAAAGGTGACGCTTCGGTCCAGTTTGTTTTTCCGCTTCTCCAGCACGGTCCTCTCCATGTCCTTCACCTGCTCGCCCAGATCTCCCAGAAGCTCCACGGCCTGACCGGACTCCATGGCCTGGCAGATGGTGACGCACAGAGCATCGATATAGCGGTTGTCAAATCTGCGCTGCAGGCGGTCCAAGGCCCGGATGAGATCGGACTTCATCACGATGTCTCCCGCGAGATCAAGCAGCGCGTCCCGAAGCCTCGGCTCCTCCACGGAGGCGTAGCATTCCGCCAGTGCGTCGGTGACATAGACGCCCGAACGGATCTGCATGGCCAGCGCGTGATAGATCAGCTTCAGCTCCGGCAGCATGCGCTCATTGTCGCTCCGGTTCAGCACCGGAATCATCAAAAGCGGCAGTGCTCCGAGGAGCAGGGCCAGGGGAAGCGCCAGATCCTGCCGCAGCATGCCTCCCACAAATGCTCCGGAGGCGCCCAGCAGCGCCGTCAGAAGGCACAGACTCCCCGGCTCTATCTTTTTCCAGTAATGGTAGGCGGTGCCGTTTCGGATCAGCCAGCTGCTGCAGCTTTCGTACCAGCTGCCCGACCGAGCCTTGACTTTAAGCATGCCGCCGAACTGTGCCACGTTTTCCAAAATCGCGCGGGGCGGATGCCTTCCCGGCAAAAGCACGGCCAGGGCAGCGCCCAGTCCCCCGGTCAGCAGCGGCAAAACCGTCCTCCACTGCGTCCATGATTCCCATAATGCATTCATCTTCTTATCTCCTCTTCCTCTCCCGGAACCTTCGCCCGGAAGTCTATCGGTTCATCAGCAGCGCCTGCCACCCGTGGGCTACCTGTTCATCAGCAGTGCCTGCCGCCCGAAGAGCAGCAGGATCCCGCATACGACGCCGAGGGCGATCCTGCCCGGCAGCGTGGCCAGGAGGGAAGGCACATCGCTTCCCACCAGACCGGCGACCACGACCAGCACCACGGCGGACATGATCAGCAAAAGGAGCATGTTGACGGCGGCCTCCCGAAGCATGCCCTTCCGGTCCTGATTCTGCCGCAGGTATTCCCGCATGCTGCGCCTGGAATCCATCACCAGCGGTGCAAAATCGGTACTGTACCGGGAGGTGAGCTCGAGGTTCCGGGCAAGCTGTTTAAACTGCGGATGCTCGATCTTCTCCCCCATGGACAGAACGGCCATGCCCACATCGCCGGTCAGGCGGCTCTCCGCCTCACATTCCTCCAGCGCGCCGCGCAGCGGCTGATTCAGGTAGCGGCTGATCTGTCCGAGAATGCTTCCGAGCTCTCCGCCGGTGATGTTGTAATTGCCGAGAAAATCCAGGAATTTCATCAGATCCTCGTTCACGCTCCGCAGATTCTTCTGCCGCGCCAGCAGGAAGCCGAATCCCTCCAGAAGCACCATCCCGGCCACGCCGGCCAGCCCCGGAAGGAAGCCGGCGAGTGCGGTAAGGATACCGAAGAGCGCGGCGGCCAGAACCAGATTCAGGGCAAAGAGTCCGGTCGCCCCGAGTCCGGGCAGGCGGCGCCTTAACCCGCTGTAGTCCATCTGCCGGTCCAGAGCCGTCCACAGGCTCTTCTTTTTTTGCTGCTGTTGCAGGAGCTTTCGCTTTTCCAGAAGCGCTTCCTTCTCCCTGCGGTCCATGTTCCGGCGCGTGACCAGCAGCACCTTCTCCCAGGTACGGTTGGTCACGGCCGCATAAAACATCGCCGCAAATCCGACCGTCAGGCAGACAAAGACCGCTCCCCACTCAAAGTATCTGCTCATATTCCAGCTCCTTTCGCTCCTCGTTCCAGCCCTTGCAGAAGAAGATCTGCTGCACGCGGTATTCCTTCATGAAGACCAGCGTCTGAAAGCAGTCCATCATCCGCATCAGCTCGTTGCGCGAATACCTGCTCTCGTACATGGCATAGTCCACCAGCTTGTCCGGCGCACGGTCCGCACGCATGGCATGGATCGTTCCGGCGCAGATCTGTCCCGTGCAGGCGGCGTTTAAGAGATACAGCGCCTCCTCCCCCTTGATCTCTCCGATGATAAAACAGTCCACATCCATGGTGAGGCCCGCGATGGAGATATTCTTCAGATCGTAGCTGACCTTGCTCTCCGCCGTGCCGGGGATGCTGTGGAGGAACATCATGTCCGGATGGTACATGGTGGTCAGCTCGTCCGCCTGCTGTGCCACGAGGATGGACATATCATCCGGCAGCGTCTCCTTGAGCGCATTGAGCAGCGTCGTCTTCCCGGAAGAATTGCCGCCGCAGATCAGGGTCGAGCCGCTGCGAAAGCGCTGCACCAGAAGCTGCGCCGTCTCCCGGCTGAGCATCCCCTTTTCGATCAGCGCGTTCATCCCCGGAAAAGCCTTCGGCACCTTGCGGATACACAGGTACGGTTCGGCATAGGTATTGACGATCGGCATGGAGAGGGTAAAGCGCAGGATGAAGTCGGGGTGGGACTCCGTGTCGGTAAATCGCTGTATGGCATTTAAGTTGGAGATGCTGACCTGATTTTTCGTTGCGATATAATCGATGAACTGGCGGTATTCCTTCTCCGAAAGGAAGGAGACCCCCGCGTCCATCCGCTTTCCGGAGCGCTTGACGCGCACCGTGTCATAGGCGATCACGCGGATATCCGAAATCTCCGGATCATCGATGAGCCCGGAGAGCTTGGAGTAGCCGAAGATATACTGTTCAAATTCCTGCAGGAGACGCCTTTGCGCGCCGGGGGAGAGCCCGAAGCTGCTGCGGATGTGATCTCCGGCCCCCTTCAGGAAGACTTCCTTCTCCAGATGCCCCTTCTTGAGGGCCAGGAGCTGGGTCTGCTTCTGGGTAATGTAATCATTCACCAATCGTTCGAGATCGGTCTGTTTCTCCTCCGGCGCCGTATGATTCCATACGGTTTTGATCGCCGGGGAGGGCATACTGTCCTTTTCCATCCTCTTTGTCCTTCTAACTTACGATTTTTCTTCTTCACATCTTGTCTGTGGAATGTGTCCGGCTGACGCGCCGGGGGAGAAGCCCTGTCGGGTGATTGTCAATTTAGCACGGCGCGAATGGCCGGTCAAGACAGCGAAATAGCCAAAGATTTTTTCCGTCAAAATCACGGAAGGCAGGCAGAAAAAAAGCGGGGCTTCCGGTGGGAAGTCCCGCAAATGGAGCAAAAAATATGTACAAAGATCAAAAATGCAATGGATCAGTCCTCGCTGTCATCGACATCGGCCGCAACGGCGGAAACCACGGAAGAAACCACTGCTACGATGACTGCGATAATAATGACGAGAAGGCCGCCTGCAAGCACGATAAACATATTCGATCCTCCGTTTCCTGAAAAATAGTGATCCGTTCTGTATCAAGGAACATTTTACCACATATACCGGCCAAAATCCAGCAAGAACCTTACAGGGAACCGTAAACCACATTCTTGATCCGGCGCATGATCTCCGAACTGCCTTCACCGCCGCGAAGCTGGGTGAAGTAGAGGATGACGAGGCGGTTTACGGGATCCATGGAGACGTAATTGCCGGTCCAGCCGTCCCAGCCGAACTCGCCGAGGGGCGCGCTGATGCCTGCCCTGCCCTGATCGATGAGGACGCGCATCAGATTGCCGTAGCCGTAGCCGAAATTGCCGTCCCAGTCAAGACCTGCCATCTGGTCCGGCTTCAGGCGGTTCTGGGCCATGAAGCGAACGGTGGCCTCTCCGAGGATGCGCTGGCCGGAGTAGGTACCGCCCTGCGCCAGCATCTGCGCAAAATGACTGTAGTCCCGGATGGTGGAGACGAGTCCCGCACCGCCGGATTCGAAGCGCACATCCTCCTTGTAATACTCTCCAAGGTGGCTGTTGCAGATGGGGAAGAGCTTCCCCTCCGCGTCATATTCATAGCTCATGGCAAACCGGTCCGTCTTGTCCTCCGGGACAAAGAAGCCCGTATCCGGCATCTGCAGACGGTCAAAGATCTCCTCCTTCAGGAAGGTACCGAAGCGTCTGCCGCTGACGACCTCCACGAGCGCACCGAGGATGTCCGCACCAAAGCCGTACATCCAGCGTTCGCCCGGTTGAAATACCAGCGGAACCTGTGCGATCCGGCCTGCCATCTCGCGGGTGGAAGGTCCTTCTCCCGCTACGATCTTCGGCAGCACCTCCGAAAGCATCCGGTCCATCAAAATGCCGGAACGGCTGCATCCCTCCCAGTTCTCGGGGTAGGGGATCCCGGAGGTCATATTCATCAGGTCGCTGATCAGCAGCGGCCGTTTGCATGCCTCCACCTGTCCGTCCGCTCCGAGGACCTTCAGGTCGGCGAATTCCGGCAGATATCTGCTCACGGGATCGAGGAGGCTGAGCATGCCCCGCTCCAGCAGGATCATGACTGCGGCAGAGGTCACGGGCTTGGACATGGAGAAAAGGCGGCAGATCGTATCCGGTGCCCATCCCATGCGCTTTTCCGCATCCGCATATCCCTCCTCGTGGTAGAAGAGCTCCTGTCCCTCCCGGATGACCAGCAGCTGATTGCCGGCCACACGCCCGGAAGATACATCCTTCTCCAGGATCCGTTTCAGATCATTTCTGTAATCCGACATACTCTCTCCTCTCAGCGCTTTCTTCCCTTGCGGCGCATCACGAACAGCCCGCCGACCACCGCGCACAAAAGCAGTGCCAGCAGCACTCTTCCGAATACGGGAACCTTGTTCAGATTGTAGCATCGCACATTGATCCACATACGGTTGATCGCCGCGTTCGCATCCCCGTCAAAGTACTGCATGATGGAGCTGCGCCCGATCACATCCGCGGGCGGATACTGCGCAAAAAGCTGACGCTGCACCTGCTCGGCGGGAACGGTGATCGTATACTCACTTGGGTCCGCCTCGGGATCGAAAAAGTATCCGACCTCATAGTCCACGGTCTCTTCCTCATCCTCCTCCGCGCCGTAGGTCCAGTCCAGATATTCGAAGACCTGGTCGCCGTCGGCGCCTCCGGAGATGACGGAAGTATAGCCGATGTAATACATGTTCCGGACCGCATTTTCCGGCATCGACAGGAAGTTGACAAAGGCTTCGGCCGCCTGCTGCTTGGCCGGATCCTCAGAGATACCGCGGCGCAGCATGACCCAGCCGTCAAACCAGAGGTTGGTCACTTCTTCCGGCACGGCAAAATTCAGATAAAAATCATCCTCTTCCGCCTGGTCCATCGCATAGACCGCATCTCCGGACCACTGCAGATTCGCCAGCACCTTGCCGGTGATCATGTCCGCCTTGCCGCTGTCGGTCTCGAAGGAATAGGCATTGTCCTTCACGCTCTGCAGGTAGTCCTGCACCTCACCTATGGTCTCCTGCGAGACGTCATTCATGGTCCGCTCCAGCGCTTCCGGATAGTCCCCGGCCGCAAGGAAGGCGGCGTCCGTGAGCTGATCGTGGCGGATCGCGCCGAGTGCGGCAAAATAGGCATCGCGGACATTGTCCTTGATGGTCACCTGTCGGAAATAGTCCGGATTCGAGAGAAGCGCCCAGGTGCTTACATCCTCCTCGGACACTTCCTCCGGATTGTAGAGAAATCCGGTGACACCCCACATATAGCCGGCCGCATACCTGCTCCAGCTCTGTCCGTCAATCTCATGCGTCTCAAAGGTCTCCCGGATAAAGGGAGAGACGTTGCGCTCATAGTAATTGAGCGGATCGCTTTCCTCAAAGAATCCGGCGGAATAGGGGACCAGCTGGTCCTCCGACATGAGCTTCATGATCATATACTCGGAGGGGCATACCAGATCGTAGACATCTCCGAGGGTCAGCATGTTGTAGAGCTCTTCGTTGGTTCCGAAGCAGCTGTATTCCACCTCCACACGCTGTCCGTAATTCTCGTAGTACCAGTCCTCAAATTCCTCGTACAGCGGAAGCTCTCCGAGGATATCCCCGGATTCCAGGTCGATGGTCTCCTCCTCCGGATCCCACTCGCCCAGATCCATATACTCTTCCCAGTTGCAGACACGAAGCGTCAGAACCTGCTCCTTCGCAGCGGCAGCCTGCGACGTAAAGCCGGCGGTCCGGGACAGGCATGCCCCCGAGACCAGGACCAGCGCCATCAGCACCGCCAGAAGCGGGCCCGTCTTTTTCCATGCATTTTTTCCGTTCATGCTTCGCGTTCCCCCTTTCTCCCGGACCCGTCCTGTTTCCGGAGATTGGAGCCGAGCGCGATCGCCAGCACCACCAGGAAAATCAGGGTAGACAGGGCCCAGAGCGCTGTCTTGATCTCCGTCTGGGAGCCTCTGGTCGCATTCACGACATACGTACTGATGGTATCGAAGGTGGCGGGCTTGGTATAGGTCGCCACAAAATAATCATCCAGGCTTAAGGTGACGGCCAGAGCAAATCCGGAGACGATCCCGGAAAAGATCTGGGGCAGGATCACCTTCCGAAGCGCGTAGCCGGGCGTCGCACCCAGATCCAGCGCAGCTTCATAGAGCGCGGGATCCATCTGCTTCAGTTTCGGAAGCACCGACAGATAGACAAAGGGAGCCGACAGCGTCACATGGCCGAGCACCAGCGGAAGGAAGGTATCCTTGCTGATGCCGAAGACGACCACCAGCAGGATGCAGATACTGAAGCCGGTGACCACATCCGCGTTCACGACCGGAACCTGGTTCACGGTCTGGAAAAAAGCCTGCGTTCCCTTGCGGGAGTAAAAGGAACCGATGGCACCCGCCGTTCCCAGCAGCGTTGCAAGGATGGCAGAGCCCAGCGCCAGAAGCAGGGTTCCGAAGATCATGGCGCGGAGATCTTCCGTGGTAAAGAGCTTCACATAGTTGGCCACGGAGAAGGATCCGCCCGCACCGATGTTGGCCGCATCGGTAAAGCTGTAGACGGACAGGATCAGGATCGGTGCATAGAGAAGGATCAGGACCAGAATAAGAATGGCCACAGGCAATGCTCTGTTTTTTCCGTTTTTCACAGCAAAGCACCCCCTCTCGCATTTTCTTCATCCCGCCCGGTGAGCAGCGTGAACAGGCAGATGATCACCAGCAGAACCAGAGCGATCATGGATCCGCCGTGCCAGTCGTAAGCCGAGAAATAGCTTCCGATCAGACTGCCCATGATGTAAGTGCTGTTATAAAGCATATCCAGGACGACATAGTTGGTCATCGCCGGGAGAAAGACCATGGAAATCCCGCTTACGATGCCGGGTACGGACAGGGGCAGCGTCACCTTCAGAAAAGCCTGCACGGAATCCGCTCCCAGATCCGCGGCCGCTTCCAGAAGGCTTCCGTCGAGCTTCTCCAGCGTATTGTAGATCGGGAGGATCATAAAGGGCAGGAAATCATAGGTCATACCGATGACGGAATTGAGGAAGGGATGAAAGGCCAGATTCCCTTCGATCAGCGTCAGGATCTCCTTCAGCGCCGTGATGCGGAGCGTAAAATTGATCCACATCGGCATGATAAAGATCATCAGAAGCACGCTTCTGCGCTTCCAGTGAAAGCGCGCAAGCACATAGGCCACCGGATAGGCGATAAGTAAGCACACACAGGTGGTCACAAAAGCCAGGACAATGCTGTAGAGCAGCGTTCCCAGCGTATTCGGATCCGCGAAGAATCCGGTCAGATTGGACAGGGTAAAGCGGCCGGTGCCGTTGGTGAAGGCGTAGGAAACGATCACTACCAGCGGCGCCACCACAAAAAGGATCAGGAAGATACCATAGGGAATCCCCAGGGACTTCCTGGAAAATTGCAGTTTCATGGCATCTCCTTTATTTGTGCAGAGTGAAGGTCATCTTTTCCTCGGGGAGGATCAGGCCGACCCGGTCATCCATATTCCACAGATACTCATCATCGACGATCAGATCATTGCCGCTGTCGGTGCGGACCACATAGCTGTAATGGTCGCCCTTGTAGATCAGGTTGGTGATCTTGCCGCTCGTAAGACCGGCTTCCTCATCATCGCTCATCTCGATGTCGCCGGGCTCGATCGCCACATCCACCTTAAGAAGCGAAGGGTCGATGACTTCCCCGTTCGCATCCCTCAGCACCCCGTCCTTCATCACGGAGCCGGGGATCACCTTCGTCAGATCGCAGTGGAGGATCTCCTCGTTGAATTCCAGCTGATAATCCGCCGTAACGGAAGCGGTAAAGCGCGTCGTATGATCCTCGGCGATCATGATATGGATCCCGTCCGGATCCAGGCTAAGGCCCACCTGCTCGCCGATCTTCGGCGTGCGGGTCGACTGGATCACCATCTCGTTTTTGCCGGATTCCACCGTGATCTCATAGTGGATCCCTTTGAAGATCACACCGGTCACCACGCCGGTGATCGTTCCCTTTTCGGGCGCGGTGAGGATGACATCCTCGGGACGTACGACGACATCCACGTGGGTTCCTTCCTCCACATCATCCATGCATTCGAACTCTCCGCCGCAGAAGCGCACCTTCAGCTTGCCGGTCATGATGCCCTTGAAGATATTGCTCTCGCCGATAAAGTCCGCCACAAATGCATTGCTCGGCTCGTTGTAGATATCCTCGGGGGTACCGATCTGCTGGATCGTGCCCTCGTTCATGACGACGATCTTGTCGGACATGGTCAGTGCTTCCTCCTGATCGTGCGTCACGTAGATAAAGGTGATGCCGAGCCGGTCATGCATGCTCTTCAGCTCCAGCTGCATCTCCTTGCGCATCTTGAGATCCAGAGCGCCCAGCGGCTCATCGAGCAGCAGGATCTTCGGCTCGTTGACCAGCGCGCGTGCGATGGCGATCCGCTGCTGCTGACCACCGGAAAGCGTGGAAACGGTACGATTCTCAAAGCCCTCGAGATCCACCATCTCCAGAACGCGCTTCACCTTTTTGACGATCTCTTCCTTCGGGAGATTCTTCAGCTTCAGACCGAAGGCGATATTGTCAAAAATATTCATGTGCGGGAACAGGGCATAACGCTGGAAGACCGTGTTGATCGGTCTCTTGTTGGGCGGAAGCTGGGAAATATCCTTCCCGTCCAACAGGATCTGTCCTTTCGTGGGCAGATCAAATCCTGCAATCATCCGGAGTGTGGTGGTCTTCCCACAGCCGGACGGTCCCAGAAATGTGACGAATTCTCCGCGTTTTACCTCCAGGTTAAAATCCTTTACGGCTACAAACCCATTGTCGTCAAAGATTCTGGTAATGTCCTTCAGCTCAATGATGTTTTGTAGTGTCTCCTGCACTGTCTCTTCCCTCCTGCGTTACTCAAAAATAGCCTGCGCATTGAACCTTTTTTCAGCACAATGCGCAGGCATTTAAATCATTCTATCATATTTTCCGCAAATCACCAGTACTTTTTTGCGTTTTTTTGCTCTTTAGGCAAAAGGGTTCTCGGTAGGATAAGGCAGGCTCTTCGGCTGGTTGTAGTTCAGATCCTCAACGGGAACACCCACATACTTGAAGACCTCGAAGAGAGCCTTGCCGTAGTGACCGAAGGCAACCGCGCCGTGATGAGGATAGTTCTTCTCGATCAGCACGTGGCGATAGAAGCGGCCCATCTCATGGATCGCGAAGACGCCGATGCCACCGAAGGACTTGGTCGCAACGGGAAGGATCTCGCCCTGTGCGATGTAAGCGCGAAGCTTGTTGTCAGCGGTGGACTGCAGACGATAGAAGGTGATGTCGCCGGGAGCGATATCGCCCTCCAGGGTTCCGTTGGTCACCTCGATCGGAAGGTTTCTGGCCATGATCTTCTGATACTTCATGCTGCAGGAGCTCATCTTGGAGGAGCAGGTATTGCCGCAGTGGAAGCCCATGAAGGTGTCGGTGAACTCATAAGGGAACTTGCCCTTGATGGACTCATCATACATGTCATGAGGCACGGAGTTGTTGATGTCCAGCAGAGTGACAGCGTCACGGCTGACCACGGTTCCGATGAACTCGGACAGGCATCCGTAGATATCTACCTCACAGGAAACGGGGATGCCGCTGCCGGTGAGACGGCTGTTCACATAGCAGGGAACGAAGCCGAACTGGGTCTGGAATGCGGGCCAGCACTTGCCTGCGATGGCAACGAACTTGCGATAGCCTCTGTGCTCCTCTACCCAGTCAAGAAGGGTCAGCTCGTACTGAGCCAGCTTCGGCAGAACCTCGGGCTTCTTGTTACCGACGCCCAGCTCCTCCTCCATCTCCTTGACCTTAGCGGGAATGCGCTCGTCACCTGCATGCTTGTTGAAGGACTCGAACAGATCGAGCTCGGAATTCTCCTCGATCTCAACGCCCAGGTTGTAGAGCTGCTGGATGGGAGCGTTACATGCAAGGAAGTTCAGCGGTCTGGGACCGAAGGAAATGATCTTCAGATTGTTCAGGCCGTAGACAGCATTTGCGATGGGCAGGAACTCGTGGATCATGTCCGCGCACTCCTCTGCATTGCCCACGGGATACTCGGGGATATAAGCCTTCACGCTGCGAAGCTTGAGGTTGTAGGAAGCGTTCAGCATGCCGCAGTAAGCATCGCCACGGCCGTCCTGCAGGTCATTCTGGCTCTCCTCTGCTGCAGCGCAGAACATCTTGGGACCCTCGAAATGCTTTGCAAGCAGGGTCTCGGAGATCTCGGGACCGAAGTTGCCCAGGTAGACACACAGCGCCTCGCATCCTGCTTTCTTCACATCCTCCAGAGCCTGAACCATGTGGATCTCGCTCTCCACAATGCAGATCGGGCACTCGTAGATGTCCGCTGCATCATACTTGTCGGCATAAGCCTTCACCAGCGCCTTGCGGCGATTGACGGAGAGGCTCTCCGGGAAGCAGTCACGGCTGACTGCCACGATACCGATTTTTACCTTGGGCAGATTAATCATGTTTGGTTTCCTCCTAAATATACTTTCCGTAAATGACACTTTTTTCTCGTACCGATTGAGAAAAAATTACCAATAAAATACTACCACGGCGCAGGGCTTCTGCATAGATAAAAATTCGCAAAACTTTCTCACATTTTGAGAGAGGGAATGTGCCTTTACAGGCGCTCCAGACGAAGCCGCAGAAGGTACAGCGGATACCGTTTCCCGCTCTGCTGCTTAAGAACCCCGAGCAGGGTCCGGGTCGCCGCGCGCGTTTCTTCGAGCATGGCGTCGGAGACGGTCTGATCCGTGTAGAGATACCGTTCGTACGTTCCGAGGAATCCCTCCTCGATGGGGTCCGGCCGCACGCTGCGAAGACGCTCCGCCAGTTCCCGGCAGGTCTCGTTTTCCGCGCGTTCGTACCCGAGATATCCGAGGATCTTCAGATTCTGCCGGACGCTCCGCCGGTATTTTTCCGCAGGTGTCCGGCGCTTTTCCCGGACGGCATCTGCCGCCGCAAGGATCAGAGCGAAGACGGCCCCCAGAAGGACCAGCAGAAGCAACGCTTTTCCGGCCACGGGGATCCAGGAAAGATCCGGTCCGGGATCCGGCTCCGCCGGAAGGACCTGCGATGCTTCCTCCTCCTCGTACAGGGGCAGGAAAGCGCCCTGTCCCTGCGTCTGTTCCTTCTTCTCCCGGCGCGGCAGATAGCGGTCGGAAAGGTGTCCGGGCGTCGGCTCAAACGCGACATACCCCTTCCCCTCGAACCAGACCTCCGGCCAGGCATGCGCCATGTAGGAACGGACCACGGTATCTCCCTGCCTGCTGATGGGCACGAGGAACCCCTGCACATAGCGGGCCGGGTACCCTTCGCTGCGGGCAAGGAGCGCAAACGCGGTCGCAAAATAGGTGCAGTACCCTTCCTTTTTCTCCAGCAGGAAATAATCCAGAAAGCTGCCTGCATCCTGCACTTTCTCCGGAAGTGCCCCCGGAGAAGGATTGTAGGGAAGCTCTGCCAGGGCCTCTTCGATCCGCAGCAGGCGCTCGCTCCCGCTTGCCGCGCCCTCCGTCACATCCGCCACCCATTTCCGCACGCCTTCGCTCAGGACGGGTGCTTCCGAGCAGGCGAGCAGCGTATCCGCATGGTACTCCTCCAGATCCCGCTCCGTCACCGGCTCCCGGAAATAATCCCGCAGGATCCGATTTCGCAGGTCTTCCTCCTCGGGCAGATCCGCCTCCAGGAAGGCCGCCAGATCCTCCCGCGGAATCTCGTTTCGCACATACCGCACCAGGTAGGAGGTCCCGTAGCCCGCCTTTTTGTCAAAGCGCGCCACCGGTCCTTCCACGCGGTAATCCCGCGTTTTCTCTCCGGGCTTCAGGAACCATACCTTGGAGGGAAGCAGCATCGTGCGGGTGCGGTAGTTCTGATAAAAAATCTCCAGCTGGGCGCTCCGGAAGGCATCCTCCTCCCCGGCCCGGCCGTAGCGCTCCAGCGCATAGATCGTCTCGAAGGCATCCGCAGCCATCTCCCGTTCCGAATACTGCTCCTGCAGTTCCCAGCCCCGTCCCGTGAAATCGCTGTAGGTCTCCGCCGTCAGATAGACCGACCGGCTCCGTCCCGCCGCGGCCTTCAAAAGCACCAGTTCCCGGTCCTCCCGCTGCAGCGCGGGGAAGAGATCCGCCTCCTCCGAGATCCCGGTAAAGGCGATCTCCACCTCCCCGTCGGAGGCGTGGCGCAGGTTCTCCAGTCCGATGGTGATCCGGTCTTCAAGGGTGTGGTACAGATCCCGGACCCACTGCCAGTCATAGGGCTTACCGGGCGCCGGAAGCAGGAGAAGGAACGCAAGAAGCACCCCCAGAAACGGCGTCAGTCCGACCATGTACAGATCCTCCCCGCTCCTTCCCGGACGAAGACGTCTGCGCAGGAGCAGGACATGGGTGCACAGAATGTACGTAAGCGCAAAGCATACCCCGGGCTTCGATACCGGCCGGGCCAGCACCATCCGGGTGATCAGATATATGCCCTGTCCCGCCGCCAGCAGGATCCGCACCGGGAATCTGCGCTCCGGCCAGAGTTCCAGCACGGCGCTCCCCGCGGTGATCAGAGACACCAGCACATAGGAGAGCCGAAGGGCCGCATCCTCTGCCAACGGGGTCCCGTAGAGAAGATACTTCCATGCGTCCAGGGCACGCTGCGGCAGATCCGCTCCGCCCAGCGCATAGACCAGATATCCCAGCACCAGCGGAAGGGCGATGGTCACGTAGAGGCGAAGGCGCCCGCGCAGGCGCAGGTAAAGGGAGACCGCGGCCAGGAGCACGGTGCCGGCCAGGATATGGCCCCGTCCGGTCATGGAAAGCTGCAGCACGTCCGAAAAGGTGCAGCACAAAAAACCGGCCATAAGCCCGGCAAACCAGAAAAGATATCCTGCTTTGACCCAGTATTCCCTCCGTTCCATTACAATACCGCCTCCAGATCCTCCTCGGGCCGGATCCGGCAAAGTCTCCTTCCAGGTTCCGAAAGCCGGAAGAATTCCTCGCTCTCCTCCTCCGTAACCGCATAGATCACCAGCATAGCGCCGGCCTCAAATAGGCGCTGCGTCAGGGAGAGCACCCGCAGATCCGCCTTCTGAAGTACAAGGAAGATCAGCATACTCTCCGTCACTTCCCGCGCCGCCAGCATCTGCTCCAGCTTCCGGATCCCGCCGAAGTCCGGATCAAAACGCACGCGGCAGACGCTTTCGTAGAAATCCTCAAAGCCCTCCAGTCCGCGCAGATACTCCGCCGTGATCCCGCCGCGGTCGCTCAGCGTGCGCACCGGGACATGTCTTTCGGAAAGGTATCCCGCCAGCGCCAGAAGGATCTCCAGCACCTTGTTTTCCACCGGCAGATATTCCTTCGGATCCTCAAAGTACCGCGCCGTGTCATAGAGGATCACCGCCTCCGTCTTCTCCTCCCCGGCAAGCAGCCTCGTCATGAGCGTTCCCGCGGCGGCACTCGCCTTCCAGTGGATCTGCCGGAGCGGATCCCCCGGCCGGTATTCCCTGGTGAGCACATCCGGTTCCGACTGCATGCGGCTGGTGCTGCGCAGCTGCAGCGTACTCAGATCCGGAAGCGTGCGGAGCTGCTCCAGACGCACATAACGGGGCGATACGATCACACGCTTCGGTTCCCGCACCCGGAACCGGATCCGCAGCAAGCCGGAAAAATCGGTGATCACCACCTCTTTTACGCCCACCTCATACTCCCCGCGGTACTTGCAGCGGAGCGTGGTCTCGTAGCTGTAGCGCTGTCCCGGCAGGATCTCGTAATCCATCTCGTCCGGAAGGCGCTCGAGGGTGGAAAAATCCGAGTAAAAGAAGACCCGGATCCCGGCAAACGAGAAAAAGTCCTCGTTCTGCAGAATAAATTCATAAGAGACGGGAGTGTCACAAACGATATTGCGTGAGCCGGTTTTCTGGTAGATCTTGAACTGCAGCCACACGAGGAAAATATAGACCAGAGCGATCAGGGGAAAGATAAGAACCGCGAAAAAAAAGCCGAAACTCACCGCGCCGCCATAAAAGCTTATGGCGACCAGCGAAAGAAGAAGTAATGCAAGATAGATCCACCTGCTGCGTTTCATAACGTGCCTTCCCTCAGACAGGAACCTTGGCCTTCAGCACCAGTTCGCGGACGATCGCCGCCACATCCTCCCGGCCGATCCGGGCCTCCGGCGTCAGGACCAGGCGATGCGCGAGCACGGGCACGGCAAGCTGCTTGATATCATCCGGGATCACATATTCCCGCTCCTCGAGATAGGCACGGGCCTGGGCGGCACGCAGCAAAGAAAGCAGGGCGCGGGGACTGGCGCCCGTGAGAAAACGGGGCTCTCTGCGGGTCAGTTCCACAATGTCCTGCAGATAGCCGAGCACGGATTCCTTCACCTGCACCTGCTCCGCCTCCGCGCGGATCTGCGCGATCCGATCCGCCTCGCAGACGGCGGGAAGACGCTCCGCGGAGGCACCCTCCAGGAACATGGCCGCCATCTTCAGCTCCTGGCTGCGCTCGGGATATCCGACGGAGAGCCGCATCATGAAGCGGTCCAGCTGCGCCTCGGGCAGCGGATAGGTACCGATGTATTCGTTGGGATTTTGCGTGGCGATCACCAGAAAAGGCTGCGGCAGCGGATGCGTCTGACCGTCCACCGTCACCTGTCCCTCCGCCATCGCTTCGAGAAGACTCGCCTGCGTCTTCGGGGAGGTACGGTTGATCTCGTCCGCCAGCAGGATCTGGTGCATGATGACCCCGGGCCGGTATTCAAAGCGTCCGGAGGCACTATTGTAAACAGAGACTCCCACCACATCGCCCGGGAGCGTATCCGGCGTAAACTGAAGCCGCCCGAAGGAGGCGCTGATCACCTGTGCAAAGCAGCGGGCCAGGGTGGTCTTGCCGATCCCCGGCACATCCTCGAGCAGCACATGACCGCCGCCGATCAGACAGATCAGCATGTGATCGATCACATCCTCCTTACCGACAAAAAAGGAGCCGATGGTTTCTCTGATTTTCCTGACTTCTTCCATTCCGGACTGCATGTTTTTTCCCCTTCCGTTTCTCCACGAAAAATCCCCACGATGGTACACAAAAAGTGTACCACAGCGGGGATCTGTTTGCATTATCGGGATGTGCGGATGATCACATCAGGTCGTAAAGCGGCTTGCAAGCGGGATAGAGCTGACGGAAGACCTGATACCGCGCTTCATATTTGGCGACGAGCTCCGGATCGGGCTCCACCGTCTTTTTCACGCGTACTACCTTCGCCGCGATCTCCTCGACGGAAGCATACTCTCCGTTCGCCACGGCCGCCAGCATCGCACCGCCCAGGGAAGGACCTTCCTCGACCTCGAGGATATCCACCTTCATGTTCATCACATTGGCGATGATCTTCTGCCAGAGCGGAGACTTTGCACCGCCGCCGCAGATCTTGGTGCGATCGGGCGCCACGCCCAGAGAACGCGCCACTTCGATGGAATCGCGCAGACCGAATGCCACACCCTCGAGCACGGCCTGTGTCATATCCGCGCGGGTATTGTCCATCGTCATGCCGATGAAGGTACCGCGTGCGTTCGGATTGTTGTGCGGGGAACGCTCTCCCATCAGATAAGGCAGGAAATAGACATGGTTCTCGCCGAGCTTTGTGATATTCTCCTGCTCCTTCGCGTAATCCTTCGTCCCGATGATCTCGTCCATCCACCACTTGTTGCAGGATGCGGCGCTGAGCATGCAGCCCATCAGGTGGTAGGAGCCGTCCGCATGATCAAAGGAATGCAGCGCATTGAAGCGGTCCACACCGAAGCTCTTCGAAGAGATGAATACGGTACCGCTGGTACCAAGGGAAATATTGCAGGCGCCGTCGCCCACCGTTCCGGTTCCGACCGCAGCCGCCGCATTGTCTCCTGCGCCCGCTGCCACGATCGTCGTCGCCGGGATCCCCAGCTCCGCCGCCACCTCGGGCAGGACCGTTCCCACCTTTTCATAGCTCTCATAGACCTTCGCCAGCTGGGAAAGCTTCACATCACAGATCTCGCACATCTCCTCGGACCACTTGCGGTTCTTCACATCGAAGAGCAGCATGCCGGAAGCGTCGGACACATCCGTGCAATGCACACCGGTCAGACGATAGGCCAGATAATCCTTGGGCAGCATGATCTTCGCGATCTTCGCGAAATTGTCCGGTTCATGCTTCTTCACCCACAGAAGCTTGGGTGCGGTAAATCCCGGAAATGCGATATTTGCCGTATAGGCGGAAAGCTTCTCCCTGCCGATGACATTGTTCAGATAATCGGTCTCCTCGCCGGTGCGCCCGTCGTTCCAGAGGATGGCGGGACGGATCACCTGATCGTTCTCATCGAGGATGACCAGTCCGTGCATCTGTCCGCCGAAGCTGATGCCGGCGACCTGCGACGCGTCCTGACCTGCCAGGAGCTCCCGGATCCCGGCGACCGACTGCTCATACCAGTCCACGGGATTCTGCTCCGACCAGCCCGGTTGCGGGAAGGAAAGCGGATATTCCTTCGATACCATGTTCACGATCTGTCCCTCGGAATCCATCAGCAGAAGCTTAACGGCCGATGTTCCCAGATCCACTCCGATGTAATACATAATCTCCCTCCTGTATCTCCATAAAATTACTGCTGATTGTAGACTACCTGGTTTTTCCCGTTGCTCTTGCCCTTATAGAGGTTCTCATCCGTGAACTGGATCAGCTTGTTCAGGCTGTACCCGGGTACATAGGTCATGACACCGAAGGTCATGGTAAAACGGATCTCGTTGCCCTGATACTCCAGGACCTGCGCCTCGATCCGCGCGCGCATACGCTCCGCCACCGCGACCGCATCGGCCTGATTGCCGCTGATCAGCACGAGAAATTCCTCTCCGCCCCAACGACATACGGTATCGCCCTCACGCACACTGGCCCGGAAGATCTCGGACACGGAGGTCAGCGCCATATCGCCGCACTCATGTCCGTAAGTATCATTGATCCGTTTGAAATTGTCGATGTCCCCCATGATCAGGCTGAAGAGTCTGCCCTTGGTCTTCGCCATGTCCATGGCACGATCCAGCTGTGCTTCCATGCTGCGGCGGTTGTTCAGTCCGGTGAGCGGATCCACACTGGAGGTATGCTCGAGCTCCTCATTTTCCTGGTTCAGCTGCACCACGGCGATCTGGCTGTCCATCACGAAGAAGAAGGACATGATCGCAAGCAGGAAGAAGGAAAAGACCAGATTGACACCGAACAGCGTCCACCGGTCGACCGATGTAAGGTCAAAGGGGAGCTTGATCCGGTTCGCGATCACGCAGACCGTCACCGTCACGAACATGACAAAGATATCCGCAAGAAACGGCACGGTCGGCTTGACCTGCTTCTCCGACTTGACCGTACCGATGTAATGGAACATGGGAACAATGGCGAGCACGTAGAGATAAAAGCCGGTACCCCAGCCGACCAGAAGAGACGCCAGGATCTCCTGAAAGACGATCTCTCCGAAGGTCATGCTGTACCCGCGCAGATAACTTCCCTCCTTCACCAGACGGAAGACCGCGAGATAATAGGACACCACCAGGATATTGTACAGGATCAAAGGCCATACACCGACCATCGCAAACAGCCAGATAAAGATCAGATGGACCGTGATGATCGCAATGGAAAGCGCCTCCATCCTGTCCTGCTGCGAAATGACCTTCTCTCCTGCCAGCACTTTTTTGATATTAGCAAAAAAAAGCTTCATATGTCCCCTCACAGGAAATGAAAAAGATGCGATTTTTTATCAAAAAATATCAAGAATAATTATAGCACCCTCCCTTTATTTTTCAAAGAGATTGTACAGCTCCGCAAAATATTCCGCGAAGGTTTTGCGGCAGCAATACGGGTTGCGGATCCGCAGGTGCGGAACGCGCAGTCCGATCAGGGAAAAGCCCATGGCCATCCGGTGATCCCCGTAGGTCTCCACCAGCGCACCGTGGGCTTCTCCGGGGAAGATCTCGATCCAGTCCTCTCCCGTGAGGGTCCGGATGCCGAGGCGCTCGAGCTCCGTGGAAATCGCGCTCAGCCGGTCGCTCTCCTGCAGCCGGATATGACCGATCCCTTCGATCCGCACCGGGGCGTCCGCGAAGGGAGCTATGGCCGAAAGCGTGATCGCCTGGTCGGAACAGTCGGACATATTGACGGTGATCCCCCGCAGATGTCCGTCCTCCGGAGGAGAAAGCAGGATGCCTTCCTCCGTGTCCGTCGCTTCGCACCCCATCCGCTCGAGAATACGGATGAAGCGCACATCCCCCTGCAGGGAATCGAAATGGATCCCGCGGACACGCACCGGGAGCCGAAGCAGCGGACACATGGCATAAAAATAGGCTGCAGCCGAAGCATCCGGCTCGATCTCATACTCCTGTGCCCGGAAGGACTGCCCGTAGGGCGTGACATAGGAAACCTTCCGTGTCCCCTTTTCTTCCCTCACCGTCTCCCGGGTCCGCACGCCGAACTGTTCCATCATGCGGGCGGTCATGCGGATGTAAGCCATCCCGTGCCTGCCCTCGACATGCACCGTAAAGCCTTCCGCGTCCCCTTCGCATCCCGCCGGACGCTCCGGTCCGGAAGCCTCGCACTTTGCCGGCTGTGCCAGGGCGGAAGCGATCAGAAGCGCACTCAGAAACTGGCTGCTGTCCCCGATATCGATCGAGATCTCCTGCCGGCCGAACCCGTGCCCGCAGAGCGTAAAGGGGAAAAATCCTTCCTCGCCCTCATACGCGATCTGTGCGCCGAGCTCCGCAAGGGATCGAAGGAGCGGAGCCATCGGGCGCCGCTTCATCTGATCGGAGCTGTCCATGTGAAAGCTGCCGCTGCTCACGCCGAGCACAGCGGTCAGGAATCTGGCGGCCGTTCCGGCGCTTCCCACATACAGGGAGGCCTCGTGCTTTGGCAGGTCGCCCCCGCATCCGGTGACGCTCACTTCCCGCCGCTCCCGGTCCACCTTCAGATCATATCCCAGGCTCTGCACACAGCCCAGAAAGGCTTCGGAATCCTCGGAGAAAAGCACGCCCTTCAGCGTGGAGGTCCCGCATCCGAGCATAGCCAGCAGAAGCGCGCGGTTGGTGATGCTTTTAGAGCCCGGGACTTCCACCCGGAGCAGTCGCTCTGCCAGCTTCTGCGCAGCATCCTCGTTTGCAGCGGCAACACTTTCCGCGTTTTCCGCGTCTTCGGCTCCCGCGCAGGGGATCTCCAGTTCCTCCCGGTAGAGGCCGTAGAGGATGGTATCCTCCCATTTTCCGTCCAGGAACGCATCGTGCTCGATCAGGCGTTCCTTCACGAATCCGACCTTCTCATGGAGCTTACGGCTCGCCGTATTGTAGGCGAGAACCTTCGCGACGCTCCGGTGCAGACCCAGCTTTCCGAAGCCGTAGACCCGGTTCAGAAGGTCCACCGCCGCCGCGGCCAGTCCCTGCCCGGCGGGCGCCGTCTCGCTGAAAAAGACGCCGGACTCCGCCTCGTAGCTTTCCGGCCGGAAATGCTGCAGATAGACACAGCCGATCGGCTCCTGTGTCTCCTTCAGGACCACGACAAACTGATGCACCTGCCCGGTCTGCACTCTGGTGCGGATCCACTGCAGCTGCTCGTCATGGGTGATCGGCTTGCGATAATAGAAATTTTCCACGGTCCGGGGCGCGTTGCGCCATTCCAGGACCATATCGATATCCGCTTCCGTGATGGGGCGCAGATAGATTTTCTCCCCCTCGACCCGTTCCTCCGGAGCCGGGGCACTCAGGTCCAGCTTCATGTCTCTCCATACCCCTGCCCGCAGGCCGGGGATCCTTCCTCAAGCTCCGGCCTAGGCCGTAATGATGGTACCGGTTTTGCCCTTGATGGCATCCGCTACGCCGTGGATGGAGGTGATGACCACTCTTCCCTCCGGAACCTTCTCCAGGTAGGCGATGGCCGCCTCGATCTTGGGCAGCATGGTGAGGGGCTCAAACTGTCCCTCCTCGATATAGGCGCGTGCCTGCTGCACATCCATGCGCTCGATGGGCGTCTGCTCCGGGGTGCCGTAATGCAGGAAGACATGCTCCACGCCGGTCAGGATCACGAGCTCGTCCGACCGAAGCTGTGCCGCCAGCAGTCCTGCGATGGCATCCTTCTCGATCACGGCGGACGCTCCCTTGAGCGATGCCTTCTGCTCGATCACGGGGATCCCGCCGCCGCCGCAGGCGATGACTTCCTGATCCGCCGCCACCAGCGCGCGGATCGCCTCGATCTCCACGATATCCATCGGCTTGGGCGCCGCCACCACGCGGCGGTATCCCTTGCCCGGAATCTCCTTCACATAATTGCCCTTCTTGATCTCCATCTCGGCGTCCTCGGCGCTCATGAGACGTCCAAGCACCTTGGTGGGCTCATAGAAGGCTTCGTCGTAGGGGTCCACCGTCACCTGTGTCAGGATCGTGCTGACGGTTCTGGAGATCCCTCTGCGCAGAAGTTCCGAGCGAAGCGCGTTCTGGATGTCAAATCCGACATATCCCTGGCTCATGGCAGAGCAGACACACATGGGAGCGGGCGTGTAATCGGTGTATACCCGGCGCAGCTCCGTCATGGCCTTGTGGATCATACTGACCTGGGGACCGTTGCTGTGCGTGATCGTCAGCTGGTAATCCTGTTCCACCAGATCCGCCAGCGCCTGCGCGGTGACGGAGACAGCGTCCTTCTGCTCCAGGGTCGTATATCCCAGCGCCTCATGTCCGAGACTGACCACAATTTTTTTCCTGCTCATGCCCTCTTCCTCCTATACACAAACGAGCCGTCCGGCCCGATGTTCATCCGAAACATAATCAGAGAAATTATAGCACATGAACGCGCCATTTCTCAACAGGAGACTGCGCCCGGGAGAAGCCGCGCAAGGCGGGCGCAGAACACAAAAAAGAAGACCGCTCTCGCGGTCTTCCGACGGTCATTCTCGCACCGACAGGCAACGGATGGCATTGCAGACCGCCAGGATCATGACTCCGACGTCCGCGAACACGGCCACCCACATATTGGCGATGCCAAGCGCTCCGAGGATCAGGCAGAGGCCCTTGACCCCGAGTGCGAAATAAATATTCTCATGCACGATCCGCAGGCACTTGCGGGAGATCTGCATGGCCAGCGCGATCCGCTCCGGATTGTCATCCATCAGGACGACATCCGCCGCCTCGATCGCAGCGTCCGAACCCATGGCTCCCATCGCGATCCCGATATCCGCGCGGGACAGGACGGGTGCATCGTTGATGCCGTCCCCGACGAAGGCGAGTTTGGATCCGGCCGGCTTTTCCGCGAGCAGACGCTCCACCTGATCCACCTTATCCCCCGGCAGAAGTTCTGCGTGGTATTCATCGATCCCCAGCCCCCAGGCGACGGCCGCTGCCGTCTTCTCGTTGTCGCCGGTCAGCATCACGGTCCGTTCGATGCCGCTTTTCTTCAGAGCCTTCAGCGCGGATGCGGAGGATTCCTTCTCCACATCGGAGATCAGGATATAGCCCGCATAGGTTCCGTCCACGGCCACGTGGACGACGGTTCCGCTCTCCGGCGGCTGCTGCGGGGTATCCTCCCCGGTCAGGGCCAGTTCCTCCATCATCTTCGCATTGCCGGCCGCCACGGTGTGGCCGCTTACCGTTGCTTTCACACCACGTCCGCTGATCTCTTCCACATCCGACGCAAGGGTGCGAAGCGATCCTTCCGCCTCGGGCCGGTCCGCCAGATACGCCTCCTTGAGCGACTTGCTGATGGGATGATTGGAATAGCTCTCCGCGCAGGCTGCCAGGGCGAGAAGCTCCCCGGAAGGATCCTTCCCGTCCGCTGTGCGTCGCTTTGCGAACTGCCCTGCGGGCCGGATCGCGGTCACCTCAAATACGCCTTTCGTCAGGGTCCCCGTCTTGTCAAAGACCACGACGGAGGTCTCGGACATGGCCTCGAGATAATTGGAGCCCTTGACCAGGATCCCGCGGGACGAAGCCGCTCCGATCCCGGCGAAAAAGCTTAAGGGGATGGAGATCACCAGCGCGCAGGGGCAGCTGATGACAAGGAAGGTCAGCGCGCGGATGATCCAGGTCGTAACCTGCGCCGGTCTCCCCAGAAGCAGCAGCGCGACGGGAGGCACCACAGCCAGTGCCAGCGCCGCGTAGCAGACGGCCGGCGTGTAATATCTGGCGAATTTCGAAATGAAATTCTCCGATTTTGACTTTTTCATGCTGGAGTTTTCCACGAGATCCAGAATTTTGGATACGGTGGACTCTCCGAATGCTTTGGTGGTGCGGATCCGCAGGACCCCCGTGAGGTTGATGCACCCGCTGATGATCTCGTCTCCGGCGGAGATCTCTCTCGGAAGGCTCTCTCCGGTCAGCGCCGCCGTGTTGAGGGTGGAACTGCCCTCCTCCACGATCCCGTCGATCGGAACCTTCTCCCCGGGGGAGACGACGATGATCGTGCCGATCTCCACATCGTCCGGATCCATCTCCTCAAGACCGCCGTCCTGGTTCGGAACGTAGGCACAGTCCGGGCGGATGTCCATGAGCGCCGTGATATTCCGGCGGCTCTTGCCGACCGCGACACTCTGGAAGAGCTCCCCGATCTGGTAAAAGAGCATGACCGCGACGCCCTCCTCGAAGCCGCCCTCGCTGCCGTCCGTAAAGAGGCCGAGCAGGATCGCTCCGACGGTCGCCACCGCCATCAGGAAGTTCTCATCAAAAACCTGCCGGTTCCGGATACCGATCGCCGCCTTCTTCAGGATGTCGTATCCGATCACCAGATAGGGGATGAGATAGAGCAGGAACCAGACAAGGGTCGGAAGATGCGCCATCCGCTCCGCGAGCATGAGCGCGATCAGAAGCGCCGATGCGATGATGATCCGGACCAGTACTTTTTTCTGTTTCTTCGTCATAAGCGTTTGCCTTTTGCTTTGCTGCTGTAGATCACAGGTCATCAGAACCGGATCTCACAGTCGTCTTCCACTTTTTTGCAGGCCTTCAGGACTTCGGGCATGACCAGGGCGGCATCGGCCCCTTCCGCAAATTCCACCTTCATCTTCTGGGTCATGAAGCTCACGGTAGCCTTCAGGACGCCCTCCACGGTATTTGCCGCATCCTCCATCTTCTGGGCACATGCTGCGCAGTCTACTTCGATCTCATATGTCTTCTTCATATCCGTCCTCCATGTAAGTAATTTTGTCAGCATTACATATGAACGACTGTTCATATGTTCATTATAGCAGGATGCCCGGACCTGTCAACCGTTTTTTCGAGCATCGCCCTGCCCCACGAAAAAAACCTTCCCGCCGGGTCTTACAGATCCGGCAGAAAGGCTTTTCTTCCCTCATTTTTCTATCCTTTAAGACTCCGCTCCCTGCTTCCCGTCTTCCAGAAGCGGGGTATCCGAGCCGCGCATGGTGATGACCGGTCCGCCCTTGCCGAGGATGTAGTCCTCCGTGATGGTGACGGTTCCGATATTGTCATCCTTCGGGATCTCATACATGATATCGAGCATGAATTCCTCGATGATGGAGCGAAGCGCGCGCGCTCCGGTGTCCTGCTCGAGAGCCTTGTCCGCGATGGCGCCGAGGGCTCCATCCGTGAATTCGAGCCGGACCTCATCGAGTTCGAGAAGCTTCTGATACTGCTTCAGGATCGCATTTTTCGGCTCGGTCAGAATCTTCACCATCATCTCCTTCGTCAGGTGCTGCAGGGTGAAGATGATCGGAAGTCTCCCGATAAACTCGGGGATCATCCCAAATTTGCGGATGTCCTCCACCTTGACATGGTCGAGGATATTTTTCTCCTTGTCATACGCATCCTTCAGCTGGGACTCAAAGCCGATGGACGATGCCTTGTTCAGGCGCTCCTTCACGATCTTATCCAGGTCGGGGAAGGCTCCGCCGCAGATAAAGAGGATGTTGCGGGTATTGACCGTGGCCAGCGGCACCATGGCGCCCTTGCTCGAAGCACCCACGGGGACTTCCACCTCGGCGCCCTCCAGGAGCTTGAGCATCCCCTGCTGCACGCTCTCGCCGGAGACGTCACGGGAATTGGTATTCTGTTTCTTGGCGATCTTGTCGATCTCGTCGATGAAGACGATGCCCTGCTCGGCGCGCTCGACATCGTTGTCCGCCGCCGCGAGCAGTTTGGAGATCACGCTCTCGATGTCATCTCCGATGTAGCCCGCCTCGGTCAGGGAGGTCGCATCCGCGATCGCAAGGGGCACATCGAGAAGCCTTGCGAGGGTCCGGACGAGGTAGGTCTTGCCGCAGCCCGTCGGTCCGATCATCAGCATGTTGGACTTCTCGATCTCGATCTCATCCATCGTGCCGGTCGCCACGCGCTTGTAGTGGTTGTAGACCGCCACGCTCATCACTTTTTTCGCATGCTCCTGCCCCACCACGTACTGGTCCAGGCTCGCCTTGATCTTGTGCGGTGCGGGGATGTTCTTTATATCGATCACCGGCTCCGCTTCGCCGTCCTTCTTTTTCTTCTTCAGCTTCTGCTTGTTGGGGATCCCGCCGTCTCCCTGGAGATTGGCGAGGTTGATGAAGCTAAAGCGCGGCATTCCGTCCTGCCCCGGGAACATGTTCTGCGGATCCTGCCCTCCCAGCAGACCCTGATAATCAAACTGGCTGACCGTATCCATGGTCTTGTGCATGCAGTCATCGCAGACACAGATATTGTTGGGCAGATGGAACATGCGTCCCGCCTTGCTCTCCGGCCGTCTGCAGATAAAGCAGACATCCTCATAGTCCTTGCTGTTCCCTTTGCCGGCGTCCTCGGTCCGGGAGGCATCCCGGTGCCCTTCGGTCAGATCCGTGGTGTCTTCCGTCTCCGGATCGTCCGTTACTTCTCTGTAGTCATCACTCATTTCAAAACACTCCTCTTCCCGCCCGGAGCCTGCGCTGCAGCCGCCGGAGCGTGGGTTTGTACCGTTACAGTATAGTGGATTGGGCGGGCGGCGACAAGTGAACTTTCTATTATCCCAAAAAAGAAACCCGGTGTGCACTTGCTGCACACCGGGTCTGCGGGATCCTTTCGGATCCCTTGGAAGGGGGGGGAAAGGATTTCCAAACTGCTTACTGCTGGGCGGGACGTCTGCCCAGAGTCAGCTGCGTATTGTACTCCACATAGGTTCCGTTCTCCTGACGCTGATAGGTGATCGTGACCGTGGTTCCGGCCGCGTAGTACTGCAGGATGCCCTGCAGATCGTCATAGGAGCGGATGGTGCGTCCGTTGAAGCCGGTGATGATATCGCCGCGGACCATTCCTGCCTGCTCGGCTGCGCCGCCATCCACCGTCTCCTTAATGTAAATGCCCTGCGGCATGTCAAAGGTCTGTGCCATTTCGGCCGTGATCTCCTGCAGGGAGATGCCGATGTAGCCGATCTCATCCTCTGCCACGCGGATCAGTGTATCCTGGCTCATCAGATCGTCCAGAATGTCCAGCACATCCGAGATGGGGATCGCATAGCCCATGCCTTCCACGGAAGTGCCGCCGACCTTGTTGGAATTGATCCCGATGACCTGACCAGACATGTTCAGAAGCGCACCGCCGGAATTGCCGGGGTTGATGGCTGCATCCGTCTGGATGAAGGTATTGGTATAACCGTCTTCCGTGGTCACTTCACGGTTCAGGGCGCTCACGATCCCGGTGGTAACGGACTGCCCGTAGCCAAGTGCATTGCCGATGGCGACCACATTTTCTCCCAGCTTCAGGAGAGAACTGTCACCGATGGTAGCAATGGCGATCTTGCCCTTGGTCGCGCTGCTCAGAGCATCCTTGGCGACTGCGATGATCGCGAGATCCTTAGAGGAATCGGTCCCCTTGATATTGGCTTCCACAGTGGAATCATCCGCAAAGGTGACCTCCAGAGACTCCGCATCGGTGACCACGTGATTGTTGGTAACGATCAGATATTCATCATCCGTCTCGCCGATGATGATCCCGCTTCCTGCGGCGGAGACATCCTCGGAGATCTTCTGTCCGAACATGCTGTAGCCGTAATCATAGGTGTAATATTCCGTGACGGCGACCATCGAAGGCATCACAGCCTCCGCCACCTCCGTCACATCGGTGGATGCGGTCGTGACGATCTTCTGCGTCGTCTGGAGCGTCGTACCCGACTCCGTGCTGAGCGTGTGATCCGCTTCCGCCACCTCGCCGTTCTCCACGGCTTCCTCTGCGATCTCCTCCGCGCCTTCCGTCCGGCCGAGGGTCGTATTCAGTGCACCGGTCGCCTGATCGACCGCGTAGTATCCGATCCCGGCAAACAGGCCGAAGCACAGTCCCATGCAGGTGCTGATGAGGAGCTTTCGGAAGGTACCGGAAGAATTCTTCTTCTGCGGTGCCTGCTGCTGCATATTGGAGGCCTCATTCTGCGAATAATAAGGGCTGCCGTTGCTGTAAATGTAAGGATTGCTCCCGGAGGATCTGTCCCTGTTCTGTTCATATTCCGACATATCTATTACCTCACTTTCCCGTACCGAAGCGGTACGATACATTTTCTCTTCTGAGGGCCGCGCCGCTATCCGCATGCCCTTTTTCTTTTTTACAAGTGCAAGTATAAAAGCCAATTGTGTTCAAATTGTGAAGGAATGTGCAGAAAATTGTGAAAAGCAAAAATCTTTTTTCCCAAAGAAAAAACCCTGCAAAAAGCAGGGTTTCTGAAACGATTCTCAGACTTCTCCGGCAGCCTCCCAATACGCGCGATTGGTCGTGAGCTTCAGGATCACACTTTTCGGCAGGCACTTGTAATGCTTTCCGAGCAGGTATCCCAGATATTTGCTGGCACACTGCAGATAGAAGGACGGGAGCCGGTAGAACTTTCCGGAATGAAGGAGTCGTTCGGTCGTCTCCGTCACGAGGCGTTTTCCTTCGGCCTCGGAGGAGGTCATCCGGAACACCTCGGGATGCTCGGCCTGGGATACGCCCAGATCAAAATTCCTCCGGAGCTGCTGCATATTCGTGTAGTTGTGAGAATGGATCACCCGCGCGGAGGCCTCATACCGCACTGCGTAGCCGGCCCCTATCGCCGCAGCCGCATAGATCATGTCCTCATTGAAAATGGTCCTGCGGACAAATCCGCCGAGGGAATCGTAGATATCTCTCCGGTAGGCGGCACAGACATCCGAGCAGAAAAAGGTCTTGATCCCAAGCTCACTCAGGTCCGCGCGCGTCTTGGTCCGGGACTCCTCCGGATAATTGAAGGCTCTGGAGCATTCCTCCAGGGTACTGCTTCCTCTGCCGGGGAGCTGTCTTCCGTAAGTCACGGCGATCCGGGGCGAACTCTCCGCGAAAAGCGGTCTGGTCAGACGCTCGAGCAGAAAACGATCCTCGGGAACCGCGTCCTGCGTCAGCATGACAAAGACCGGCGCCTGCGTACGGCGTACCGCGAGACGTCTCGTTCCGCCGTGATCGAACTGCTGCTTGGTGACATGGAACACCTCCACATTGGGATAGCGCTCAAAAAAAGGCATATTCCCGAAGGCTTCCTCAAAATAGCTTTCTTCCGTGTTGGCCAGCAGGATGGTCTGCGGAACCAGCGTCTGCTTTTCCAGCTGGTCCAGAAGCCGCAGGAGCTGCCTGCCCGGCTTATACACGGGAATGATGACATCAATATCCATAATGATCCAACTTTACCCTTTTGCTGCGCGGCTTTCGCATCACAGGGCGCAGCACTTTTATTTCAGATACTTGGAAGTATCCGACTTGATCTTGACCGAATAGTTCTGCACGGTCCCGGAGGGATGGTATTCCTCATCCCCGAAGAGGAACGAATGCAGCCAGACCACATTGTCCACCAGATCCAGCGGAACCACACAGCTTCCGTCCGCACCGATGGTACCGGTGGTGCGCATATCCTCCGCCGGGAAGCCGCCCTCGTCCACAATGTTGTACTTGGTGATATTGCTCAGAAGATCCGTGATGGTCTCGGAATCCAGGCTGGTATACGTATAGTTCAGCACATCCGCGGAGAAGGTCAGCAGGTCGTTCACATTGGCCTTCTTGGCTTCTTCCATCATCGCCTGCAGCACCTCGCGCTGTCTCTCGGCACGCTTGAAATCATCGCCGGCCGTGTAACGGATGCGGCAGTAAGCGGAGGCCTGGAGGCCGTTCAGCTTCTGATATCCCTTGGTCGTAACGGGCGTGTAATTGTTCTCGCCGAGTTTCAGGCTCTTGGCGATGCTGATCTGGTAATTGTTGATATGCTCGAGCTCCGCGCCGTCCACATCGATATAGATACCGCCGAGATCATCGATGGCCGTGATCAGCGCCTTGTAGCTGACACTGACCCAGTTGGTGATATCCATGTCCAGATTGGCATTGAGCATACTGACGGCCTGCTGCGCGCCGCCCTTGGCATAGGCGGTGTTGCACTTGGTATAGGTGTCATTGCTCAGATTCAGGTAGGTGTCACGATAGACACTGACCAGCTTGACATCGCAGGTATCGAGATTGATGCTCGCGATCATGATCGAGTCGCTGCGGTAGCCCTTCAGCAGGTCCTTGGAGCTGCTGCTGAGCGCATCCACGCCGAAGAGGGCGATATTGAGATACCCCGCCATCGGGCTTTCCGCCTCCTGCACCTGTTCCTGCACGACCTCGGAAATACCCAGCTCCTCGGGGGCGATCTCCCTTGTATCCGTATAGATCAGGCCTTCCGCCTCCTCGGTCTTGTCCATGATGACCCAAAGGATCCCGATCATGGCAAGAATAATCACGATCTCGATAAAGAAGATCGTAATCTTGCGATTTCTCCTGGCTCTCGCCTTCTGATTCATGGATCCGCCGTTTCCGACCGGACGTGTTCCTTTCCCAGTTGCCATTGGTTCTAACTCTCCTCTTGTTTTCTTATTGATTTAGTAGGCATTTTTGTTGACAAATCCCGTAAAAAAGGTCATCAGGATGATCTTGACATCAAAGAAGTAGGTCCAGTTCTCGATGTAATAGATATCATACTCGATGCGCTTGCGGATGGAGGTGTCGCCTCGCAGGCCGTTGACCTGCGCCCATCCGGTCAGACCGGGACGCACCTGGTGCTTGACCATGTAGCGTGGGATCTCCTCCATGAACTTCTCGACGTATTGCGGGCGTTCCGGACGCGGTCCCACAAGGCTCATATCCCCTTTCAGGATATTGAAAAGCTGCGGGAGCTCATCGATGCTGGTCCTGCGAAGGATGCGTCCCACGGCCGTCACTCTCGGGTCGTTCCTGGTGGTCCAGCCCTTGCGCTCCACTTCATCCGCCTGCACCTTCATGGTGCGGAACTTGTACATTTTGAACTGCTTGTTGTGCAAACCGACGCGTTCCTGGGAAAAGATCACGGGTCCCTTGCTCGTGCATTTGATCAGGATCGCACAGATCAGCATGAGCGGGGAGGTGATCACAATACCAAACAGGGAACCGATGATATCCGTCACTCGTTTGATAAAAATATTTCCGGAATTGGTCAGGGGCACATGACGGATGTTGATGACAGGGAGACCGTCCACATCCTCGGTGTAGGGCCTGGTGGGCACCACGGAATTGTAATCCGGGATGAACTTGGTGTGGACACCGAATTTCTCGCAGAAATTCACCACATGCTCCAGATAGTCGTAGTCCTGCAGAGGAAGCGTCACCGCCACCTCATCGAGCTTGTTCTCCGGAAGGATGATCTCCAGATTGCCCAGGGTCCCCAGCACCTTCACCCCGTGGTAGGAAGCCCCGGCGGGCACATGGTCATCCAGCACGCCCACCACATTGACCCCCCATTGCGGGTTCTCCCGGATGCGGTCCATGTAAGCTTCCGCAGCTCTGGAATAGCCCACCAGCAGGATGTGCTTCTGATTGTAGCCCTTGCTGCGGAACTTTCGCAGCGCCCGCCGGAGGATGATCCGGTAGGCAAAATCCACCACCATGTTCAGCACATAGTAGATGGTGATCACGGAACGGGCGTAGTTGCTCTCGTGCACGATGACGTACATGATGATGAGCAGCGCCACCAGACTGATGGTGTTGGCGCGAAATACATCCGCAAGCTCGTACAGGGACTTGCCGGTCCGCCGCGGCGTATATACGTCACTGAGCAGGAGGATCAAAAGATGCCCGGGCACTAAAAAAGGCAACAGGGAATAATAACTCGAGATCGGGAGCACGCCCGGTCCGGGTCCGTCCTGAAGCACATAGAATTTGATCACATATCCAAGGATAAAGCATCCGCCGGCGATCAGCGCATCGAGCAGACACATCAGCCGATTGAATATCTGTTGATTGTCTTTGATCATGAGAAAATATTACAACTTTATGAACTGGAGAACAATTAAGAACAGGCATGGAATTTCTTAATTTTTCTTAAGAATTCGAACCATATTGATCAGGAGCTGCCCCTGGATGGACAGATAATTCGGAAGATTGCGCAGTTCAAAACGGACATGCCTCCTGCGTCCGGCGGCGGACAAGCCCCTTGCGATGCCCTTCCCGTAGCCCTTCACATACTCCTTCCCCATCCCCTTGCGCGCGAAAAAGACCGTCTTGATCACAAAGCCGGCAAAGAGGAACGGAAGATTGACCAGAAGCTGCAGGGGCGGCATGTTTTTCAGCACCACATACGCATTGTTGCAGGAGGAAAGCTCCGTTTTTTTCAGATTGTAGCGGGAGCCCGTGGAGGCGCTTCCGTAGTGCAGGACCTTCGCCTTCGGCTCATACGCGTTGTAATAGCCGTAGATCCGGGCGCGGTACCCGAGATCGAGGTCCTCGAGATAGGCAAAATGCAGCTCGTCCAGCAGACCGATGCGATCCAGGACGCTGCGCCGGTAGATGGCCGCCCCCGCACAGGCCGTAAAAACATGCATCGGCTTCTCATAGTCCGCCGCGGGATAGCCCTTGCCGACCGCCCGCGACCAGCCGAGGGCACAGTACAGATCCCCGGCATCGTCCAGAAGCTCCGGCCGGTCCCACATCAGCATCTGCGCACTCACGGAAAAGCAGCGCGGCTTTCCCTCGATGGCATCATAGAGCGCCTGCACAAAGCCGGGATAAGCCTTCGTGTCATTGTTCAGAAGAAGCACATAGGGGGAGCTGCTCTGCTCGATCCCGCGGTTGACCGCATAGCAAAAGCCCGTATTTTTCTTAAGATACAGGCGCTGTACCCAGGGAAAATCCTGCTCGAGGATCCGCCTGCTGTCGTCGGAGGAGCCATTGTCCACCACCAGCACGCGGTAGCCCACCCGTGCCCTCTGCACGGAAGGTTTCAGGGCCTCTAAACATTCCCGCAGATAGGCCTCTCCGTTGTAATTTGGAATAATAACCGTTATCTTTTCCATACGCGTCCCCATTCCGGGTAGTAGAGAAGGGTCAGCCCCTTCGCTCTCAGGGCCTCTCCCAGCTTTTGTTCCAGGGCCTTGCGGTCACACCCCGCAGGCAGCGCCGTTACATCAAACAGCCGTAAGCTTTGCGGCTTTCCCCTGCCCGGTCCCGAGATCCGCCCCGTCACCGGCGCGCGGAGCGTCACTTCGCATTCCCGGTAAGGAACCTGCGTGATCTCCTCGAATAAAGCGGCATAGGCCGGATTTAAGCGAAAGCACCGCAGATCCAGTGCCGCAGCGCTCTGGCTGAGCACCGCCCGGTGAAAATACCCGCTGTATTTTGCGGGAAGGCCCTCATAGCAAAGCCTTCCGTCCGCCGCCATAGCGCCGCCGATCGTACGGCCAAACCGGGTCCCCGAAAGGACTCTTCCGCCGATCGCTCCGAGCTCCGGGCGCAGCGAAAAAAGATCCTCACAGTCGCCGAAGCAGGGCAGATAAAAGCCCACATGGGGCAGCATCACCACTTCCGTATTCCATCCCTTTGCGCGGCAGTAATCCTCCGATGCGCGCCTTCCCGCCTCGTAGGCATAGGCCTTGCTCGCTGGATTTTCCGCGGTGGAAGTGCTGTGGCAGCGCCAGTGATACAGCACCTTCGGGATATGACGGATCTCCTCCGGCTTCAGGCCGCCGCTTACGCGCAGGGAAAAATCATAATCCTGCGCTCCGTCATAGTCCGGCCGAAAGCCCGCTGCGGCCGCCAGCTCCCTTTTTACGCAGAGCAGATGGCAGATGTAATTGTTGCTCAGAAGATACTCCCGGTCAAAATCCGTCTTGCGCGCCGGCTCGAAAAAGCGGGTAGCCTGTCCGTCGCATTTGTCCTCATCGGAATAGAGCATCCCGGGGACCGGGCGACCTTCGGAAGGAGCCTCCAGGATGGCGGAGGCCATCGCATACAGTGCGTCCGGTGTCAGGAGATCGTCGTGATCCAGCAGCAGGATATAATCCCCTTTCGCCTGCTGCAGCGCTGCGTTCGTATTCGCCGAGATCCCGCCGTTTTCCGCAAGCGGAAGGTAATGGATCCGTTCGGCACGGTAGCTTTCCGGAAGCATGCGAAGAAGCTCCGAGAGCGATGTGTGAACCCTTGTGGTGGCGGGTCCTCCGCTCTGCGCTTCCTCCGGGGATGCATCCGCCAGGATCAGTTCAAAATACGGATAGGTCTGATCCAGAACGCTCATCAGCATCTCGTGCAGATGCTCCCGGGCCGTAAGGTAGGCCGGCACCAGGAGACTGAAGAAAACGCGCTTTTCTTCTGAAAGCTCCTCCGCCCATCTGCGCTGACGGCTCAGCTCTTCCTTCGTGGCACGCTCCGGCTCGTAAGGGTCCTTTCGGCCGGAGGAAATCTCCTCGCGCGCTGCGTACCAGGTTCCGATGAGGCCGTTACGCTTCAGGTACAGATATGCTCTTTTCAGATTGGCAGCGGACAGAGCCGGCATACAGATTCTCCCATATATGGGAAAATCGCCCGCGTGGGGCGATTTCCCGTATCATTTTCTTAAGGTCTTACAGCTGTGCCTTCACATCCTCGGTCAGCTGCTCCACGCGCTTTGCCGCATCTTCGATGCTGGTTCCCTTGACGCCCATGTAGAACTTGATCTTGGGCTCGGTGCCGGAAGGTCTCGCGCAGCACCACTGATCATCGGGCAGCTCAAAGTAAAGCACGTTCGACTTCGGAAGTCCGGTCGTCGTCTTCTCGCCCGTCTCGAGATCCAGGATGACATCATTCTGGTAATCGCGGAACTTCAGAACCTTCAGATCACCGAAGGCCTTGGGCGGATTGGTGCGGAGCTTTTCCATCAGAGCGGCGATCTCGCGGGATCCGTCAATGCCCTTCATGGTGATGGTATACTGGGTCTCCTTGAAATAGCCGTACTTCTCATAGACCTCGACCATCATATCCCAGAGGGTCTTGCCATGCTTCTTGCAGTAGGCCGCAACCTCGCAGAGCATCTGCACGGCGACGATGGCATCCTTGTCTCTCGCATGGGTGCCGGCCAGGCAGCCGTAGGACTCCTCGAGACCGAATACATAATTGTAGGTGTGATTCTGCTCGAACCACTTGATCTGCTCGCCGATGAACTTGAAGCCGGTGAGCACCTCGATCAGCTTGACATTGTAAGCCTTCGCGATGGGGAAGGTCATATTGGTGGTCACGATGGTCGTCACCATGGCGGGATTCTCGGGCATGGTACCGGTGGCGGTCTTCTCACGGAGAATGTATTCCGCGATCAGCATGCCGGACATATTACCGGTAAATCCGACGTACTCGCCGGTAGCGGTATCCTTCGCATAGACGCCGAGGCGGTCCGCATCGGGATCGGTCGCGAGCACGATATCGGCATCCTTTTCCTTCGCCAGGCGAAGCGCATAGGTAAATGCCTTGGGATCCTCGGGATTCGGATACTCCAGCGTGGTAAATTCCGGATCCGGCCCCTGCTGCTCGGGAACGACATAGACATTCTTATAGCCGAGCTCGGAGAGAATGCGCTGCACGGGCTTATTGCCGGTGCCGCACAGAGGGGTGTAGACGATCTTCAGGTCTCCCGCGACCTCACGGATGACCTCGGGATGAATGATCTGCTTCTTGAGGGCTGCCATGTACTTGTCATCCATCTCGCTGCCGATCTCCTCGTACAGGCCGGCTGCCTTCGCTTCGGCGAGATCCATGGTCTTCACTTCCGCAAAATCCTTGATGGCCTGGACTTCGGTGATGACATCCTTATCGATGGGAGCCGTGATCTGGGCACCATCCTCCCAGTAGACCTTATATCCGTTGTACTCGGGGGGATTGTGGCTCGCGGTCACCATGATCCCGGCCGTGCAGCCAAGCTCCCGTACGGCAAAGGAAAGCTCGGGCGTCGGACGAAGGGACTCGAAGATGTAAGCCTTGATGCCGTTGGCAGCGAGGCACAGAGCCGCTTCACGGGAAAACTCAGGGGACATGCGGCGGTTGTCCATCGAGATGGCAACGCCCTTTGCCTGGGTTCCCTTCTTCAGGATATAATTCGCGAGACCCTGGGTGGCCTTGCGAACGGTGTAGATGTTCATACGGTTGGTGCCTGCACCGATGACACCGCGCAGACCGCCGGTGCCGAACTCCAGCTCGCGGTAGAAGCGGTCTTCCACTTCCTTTTCGTTATTGCGGATGGAGAGGAGTTCCTCTTTGGTTGCCTGGTCAAAATAGGGGTCACTAAGCCAGCGCTGAAATTCTTCCGTATAGCTCATAAGCAGTCTCCTTGTATGTGTATTTGTGGGACTATGGATCTAAAAATGGCAAAAGATATTATAGCACAGAATATCTGAAATCGTCATTAGTATTCTCAGTGACGACGGCGTAATCTACTATAGTCATAACATACGACAGGTTGCCCGTCGCTATTCCCAGCTTCGAGAGTCATGATCCCACTTGGCTGAAAACTCTTTTGCGCCTATAATGCTATCAACTATTGGCAATAACAGTGTTCGGAGCAGGTTTATAACATCAACCAGTTCTGCATTTTCCAGAGCTTTCTTCTTTTTCAAAAATGCCTTCCATCTGCCTTGGTGAATATCGCTCTCAAAGAAGTCATCCGTGAAAGCAAAGATATCATCAAATCCGGTTCCTCTATGCTCAAAAGTTCCTTTGATGGCTTCTTTAAGCTCTGCTCCATCCAGATCATATCTTTCAGCAAGGACATAAATGTCATAAAAATCCTTATATCTGCTGTTGACGTCACCCAAAGAAACAATAGCCTCAAACTTCTCAGATATCACGGACGAAATTGAATACGCATAGATTTCAGGAACCTCCATATCAAGCAAAACAGGAAACTCCATCTTAACCCTGTCAGGATAAACAACATCCCCAAATCCAATATCAACGGAAACCGGAACTTCGGTTTTATCCAGATAAGCTATGATCTGCACATTTACACCATGATATTCCTTAAATTCAGTTATATTATTTGCTTCCAGCGTAGTCAGATCATACCGGAGCGCATCATCACACTCTACGGAAAAAATGTCTTCAAATACCTTCTTCATGTCCTCCGCATTATTTGGCATATTCCTCGCCAGAAGATCTATATCCCTTGTGACTCTTGCAAACTCTCCATCAAAGAGAGCATAAAGGAATATTCCTCCTTTCAGCGAAAAACGATCCACATAGTCCGAAACCGACAGCCTATATATACTTCTCTCCAAACCATATGCTATTAGAACTTCCTGAAATGTCTTTCCGCTTTTTACGGCCTGTCCTTTCAATCTGTCCTTTACAGAAATCGCACTTGTCAAACGAGTACCTCCAGATATTGCCGCATCACTTTATCACACTTCATCACCTCTGCATATTTCAGAAGCCTGTTAAGATTTCGATCCTTTCGACTTAGATAGGTCACTAGGATTTCCTTTGTCTCTTCTATTCCAACTTTTTCTCTGTAAAATACGATATCTACAACTGTCTTTTCCATGTCATAAATCCGGAATTCGTTCCCGCCTTTCCTAACCGTTGTAACCCCAAGGTCATGCCTGTCGTTGGTATAATAATGTACATTCATCTGTGGCCAGGAAGGCATAGTCGAAACCTTTGCTTTTCTGGGAATTGCAACATCGACTGCATCCGGTATGTAATTCGTCAGATGATAATATACGGCTGCACTTTGCAGGCATATCACTCCTTTGGGTGCAAAAGCTCCCGCATAATAGAAATCCGATTCCTCCCCACCGTACTCTGTATTCTCATAGAAACTTTTATTCAGCTTTATAAGCTTTCCTTCTTCGACCAGTTTACTGACCTTATACTGTGAGAAGCCTTTATCCTTAAGCTCCTGCATGGAAAAAATCTTCTGATCTTCAGGTAGCACTGCTACTTCTTTCATCTTATCCACCCTAAAATAATATAAATTTATTTTCGGCATTTCACAAATGTGCCGAATTTCAATCAAATTGTATATCCGAATCCGATGCTTGTCAACCTAAACCAAAGATGAATTGCCTATTCCCTTGGAGAAAAAAATTGCGGTCACGAAATGTGACCGCAATCGTCATTCGTACGACAGGTATCACCGGACCCCAAGCGAGCAGTCGCTGCGGTCGAGTGTGAGGTTCACGTTGTAATAAGGATCGCCGGCGGCGAGGACCGCGCTGTAGCGGGTGCGGAAGAGCTCGCACTCCTTCTCATAGCGGAGGGCCTTCTCGCGATTTCGGCCGTCGACATCAGAGCCGCGGGAAGCGGACTCATAGTGGAAGAGCTCGCAGTAGGGATTGAAGATGTTGAGGAGTCCCTTTTCGCGCAGGCGCAGACAGAAGTCCACATCGTTCAGGGAGATCCGGAATTCTTCATCGAGCCCGCCGAGCGCTTCGTAGAGGCTGCGCTTTACCATGAGACAGGCACCGGTGACGGCGGATACATCCTGCTGGTACCAGAGCTTGCCCATGTAACCGAGGTTTTCACCGTCAAACCGGTAAAAGACATGGCCGGCGGTGCGATGGGCGCCAAGCCCGAGGACGATCCCGGCATGCTGGATGGAATGATCCGCGTAATAGAGCTTGGCTCCGACGGCGCCCACATCCTCGCGCTGCGCAAAGCTTAAAAGCTCCTCGATCCAGTTGCGGGAAATGACTTCCGTGTCATTATTGAGCAACAGCAGGTATTTCCCTTCCGCCGCGCGGGCACCGAAATTGTTGACCGCGGAATAGTTGAATTCCCCTTCATAATGCAGGATGCGGACCTTCGGATTTTTCTCCAGCTCGCGGTAGTAGGCGAAGATCTCTTCCTCGGTGCTGTTGTTCTCGATCACGAGGATCTCGTAATTGGTATAGGTCGATTTTTCGAGGATGGAGGAGATGCACCGGCGCAGATCCTCCGCATGGTTGCAGTTCGGGATCAGGATGGATACTTTTGCTTCCTCGAGAAGGGCATATTTGATCCGGAAGATCGTCTCAAAGGCGCGGGTACTCTGGATCTCGAAATCCTTAAAGCCCGCCTTTTCCAAAGCATCCGCCACCGCTCCGCGGGCCGCCTCGATGGCATAGGGCTTGGCGGAGATGTCGGAGGCAACACTCGCCTTGTGGGAACGCCAGTAGTACAGGATCCGCGGGATATGCACCACCTTCCGGGCTCGCGCGGTCAGACGCAGGATCATGTCATGGTCCTGGCTGCCGTCATATTTCGACCGGAAGAGCTCCGTTCCGTCCAGCAGCTCCCGTGCAAAGACACTGAAGTGGCAGATGTAATTGTTGGCCCGCAGGTTGTCGATGGCAAAGTCGGGCTTGAAATGCTGCGTGATAAAATCGTCGATATTGTCGCCGTGGAAGGTGGCTTCGTCGCAGTAGATATAGTCCGCGCCCTGCTCCGTGACAGCCTTCAGATAGGTGTAGATCACGCTCGGGTGGAGGATATCGTCGTGGTCAAGCAGGCCGATGTATTTCCCGGTCGCCATCTCGAGGCAGTGGTTGGTATTGCCGGAGATCTGCTCGTTGCGCTCGAGCTTGCGATAGAGGATCCGCGGCTCTGCGGCAGCACGCATTTTACAGTATTCCCCCACCTGCGCATGCTCGGCGTCCGAGCCGTCGGCCAGGCACAGCTCCCAGTGGCCGCAGGTCTGATTCGTCACGGAATCGATCATGTCCTTCAGGAACTTCTCCGGCGTATTGTAGAGCGGCACCAGAATGGAGATGTACAGATCCTCCGGGAAATCTGCCGCCCCTTCCGCCTGACGCCGCGCGGCGTCGGGGAAGCTCCGGGTCCCGTGCATCTTGCGAAGTTCCCGGTCGTTTAGCTTCTGCCTCGCCTTGATCATGAAGCCGCGGGGCCCGCCGAGATTGCGGATCCGTTTCGCGGTCTTCAGCGTCCATCTGGCGGCGCTTCGCACCGGTGCGGTCATCCTCCAGGGAAGCGAAGCCTTGGTGCGCGCGATGGTGGACTTTAATTGTTCCTCCTGCGCGCGGCCGGCGGCCAGTCTCGCCTGCAGCTCTTCATTTTTCTGCTTTTCTTCGTGATATTTCTTCTCGTAATCCATGCTTTATCCTTGTAATCGGCCCCGGAAGGCGCACCTGCATCCGACGGGCGCATCTGCATCAGCAGATCTCCCGACATCTGACAGCAAAGCAAAATCTACCTCGCGGGCACTTCCAGCCTTACATCCTTCTGCCATGCGATGCTGCGCAGGCCGGAAGCTTTTTCCTCCGCGCTCAGTCCGATCGCATAGCTGCTCGCGGGAAGCGCAGACGCGCTGATCCGCAGGAAAAATCCGTCCGCCGCGATCTCCCGCTCTCCGGGGAAAGCGCCGGCGAGATCCTCACGCAGCTGCCGGACAGCCGTCGCCGCGTAGAGCTCTCCCGCTTCGCTCCGAAAGAGCACGGTGCAGCTTCTCTCCGCGTAGCCTCTGCCGCGGAAAAAGGCCCACCCGCTGACATAGCAGCTGTCTTCCGCGCCCGGAAAAGGCGCATGTGTCCATCCGGCCGCGTCCACATGAAAACGCAGTCTGCCGCTTCCGGATCTTTTCAGGGCGGGATCCGCGGGGCTTACCTTCCGGACCTGCGCACAGACGGTGAGATCCTCCCAGGGAAGGACGCGCTGCGGGTAGTATCCGAGCGCGTGATCGGCGAGTTCAGAGTGATAATAGGGGTCATGCCGGCGGTATGCGGGATAGAGGTTCCAGAGTCGCTCTCCCTCGCCCGCAAGGCGCTCCCATTTTGCATCATCCACTGCATCCACGCCGCGGGTCAGGGATTCGTTATGGGCCAGAATGGCCTCGTTACACTGCACGTTCTGAAGTCCTGCCCGGTCCAGTCGCAGGCACAGCTCGACATCGTTGTAAGCCACCCGGAAGCTCTCATCGAAGGGGAAGCTCCCGTCCGCCGCTGCCCCGGCCCGCTCGAGACTCCTGCGGGAGACCATCATGCAGGCAGCCGTCACGGCCAGCGTATTTCGGTTTAAGCGGTTCATGCCGTGATAGTAATTGCGGTCATCCCCGAAACCGGTCAGCTTGTGGGAAGGACCGTTTCGCAGGATGGTCACGCCGGCGTGCTGGATCCGGTCGGTTCCGGCATAGAGGAGCTTGGCGCCGACCGCACCGATGTCCTCATGCAGCGCAAGTCCCGCCATCCGGCGCAGAGCATCCTTCTGAAGAAGCTCGGTATCGTCGTTTAAAAAGAGGATCAGATCTCCCTCCGCATGCCGGTATCCGATATTGCAGAGCGCCGAAAAATTAAATTCCATCGGCTCATAAAAATATGCAAATCCATATTCAGCGGCGAGCTGTTCGTTCTGCTTTCGGTTGGATGCATTGCTTCCGTTGTCGATCACCAGGATCTGAAGCGCCGGACCGTCCGCGCGCTCCGCAAGACTCTGCACGCAGGTCTTCAGCACCCCTGGATGATCCTTGGAGAGGATCACGGCGCTGACCTTCGTACCTTCCGGAAGATCATAGGAAACCTGCAATAGATCCCGGTCCTGTCCGCACTCCAAGTGCCCCTCCCGTCCTTCCGCGCGCAGGGCGCGCTCCCGCAGGGTGGCATAGGCGGCGCCACATCCCGGCATCCAAGCATCTGCCTCGCCATCCGAGGCTGCAAAGCGGTAAAACAGAAGCTCCTTCACATGGCCGATCTTCGGGTTTTCTTCCGGTCTTCCGTCCGTACGCAGAAGGTGTGCGGCCTGCAGGCACAGGTCATAGAGCATGGCCAGGCCATCCCCTTCCGCATGGAGGGTCAGCTCCTGCAGGAGGTCTCTGCGAAGTACGGCAAGGCTTCCAAAATAAAAGGTATTCCGGAAGGTCTCCGGAGCCCATTCGCTTTTGAGCCAGGGGGAAAAGGCAGCTTCGGGAGCCTCTCCTTCCGCGCATCCGAAGGGCACACAGGCTTCGTCTCCGTAGAGAAGCTGCGCCTCTTCCCGCTCCCGGAGGAAGGCATCGAGGGCGCGCAGCGCATAGCGGGAAAGGAATCCGTCCGCCGCCGTGATCACGGCGTATTCCCAGTCCGCAGCATCCGGTGCCTGCTGCGCCTCGCCCGAAAGAAGCGCATAGAGAGCCGGAAGCTCCTCTGCCTTCATCACACGAAAGATCGCTCGTTCGGGCGGAAGCTCGGACAGGGCCTGCTGCTTTTCTCTCACATAGACCGTCTCCGGACAGCGAAGGTCACGCAGGGCGCGCTCGTAGGGCGTCAGGGCCTTCGGTGTCTGCGGCGCTGCGGCTCCCGGTGTCGGCGCTTCTGCGGGGTTCTGTCCGGCGGCCGGGACCTGCTCCCCTGCGGGAGCTTCCCCTCGGCCCAGCAATTTTTTCATCTTGCGGACGCCTTTGAGGAAATTGGTGCTCTGGAGCTGTTCGATGCGGCGATCCGTATCGGCGAGTTCGTCCAGGAGCTTGCTGTTTTGCCTGCGAAGGGTCTCGGCGAGATTCCGGTAGTATCCGTCCCAGTCGTATTCTGCTTTTGTATCCCTGTTATCCATGATCTGTTCCTAATATGGCTGCATGTGGCTGCGCATATGGCTGTATGCGACACTGGCATAGCAAAGTCCACGTTACAGCAATGATTCTGCCATCTCAGCGGACAGCTCCGATATCTTCAGCCGAATGCGCACCTCCCCGAAGGGCTTCTGAGAGAATCGCGACTGGCGCAGCTCGAACTGCGGATCGGCGGTCAGGAAGAGGTAGAGCCCGCCCCCCAGCGACTTTCCGTTGGTGAAGATATGCAGATCCTTCACCGGGACCCCGCCCTGGGTGAAGCTCTCCACCAGCACCAGACAGGCCATACTGCACGGATCGATCCGCAGATTCCGGCACTCCGCGGGTGGCTCGATCACATATTCACAGCTCTCCCGGAACCCGTTCCCGCTCTCCGATACAGGGAAATACGACGTCTCCTCACTGTATCCTTCCCCGCAGTCCTCATAGACCTGCAGCCTGCAAGTGATGCGCCGGTCTTCGTCCAGACGCTTCTGATGCTCCGCGAGAGAGTACACCGGATTGCCGATGCGCTCACGGATCTCGCCCAGCGCCAGATATCCACCGGTCACACGCTTCTGGAACTTCGCCTCACGCTTCTGATACTTTTCCTGCAACTCCTTTGTGATGCCGAGCCGGGACAGGATCTTGCCCGGATGACACTCCAGACGCGCCTTGTCCTCCAGCAGATAGCAGAACAGCGCGCGGTAAAAGATTTCCTTCGCCTCGTAGGCTTCCCGCGTCGTCCACTCGTAGTCGATCACATTCCATTCATCGCCCCGGATGAGCACATTGGAGAAGACCAGATCCAGATCCCGGAGCGCGCCTTCCTCCGCCTCGCTGATCCTCCCGTAGAAGTCCATCGCAAGCTCCCGGAAGGCCGCGCGGTCTCTTGCAAGCAGCGCTTCATCCAGCTTTTCCTCCAGGCTGACGGCCCCCTCTATTTTCGGGAATACCAGCGCCTGCTCCTCCTCGCGCCACTCGGCGGGCACGAAGTTCAGCTGTCCGCCCGCATAGCGCGCACGCAGCTCTTCTCCCGCCTTTTTCATGTCCTTCAGGTGCTCCGCACCGGCTGCGGTCAGTGGGCGCTTCCACACCTCTTTGCCATGGTATTCGGTGACGATCCGGTAGGGCTCCTGCCGGTCATTGGAAAAATGCACATACTCCGTGTCCGTATCCGGGCCGAGCAGCATCAGGTAAGAATTGGAAAACAGGGGGAATTCCCCTTCCCGGATCACCATGTCGAAGGCATTTTTCTCATCAAAAATCTGCCAGCGGTCCCGGTCGTAATTGCACAGGTTCGTCTTGCACTCGCCGATGCCCGGAAGACGCTTGTCCGAGTAGAGCGTGTGCATGAATTTGTAGTCCGGGTAAGGATAATACATGTGAATCTCATCCCCGGAAAAACCGCATTCCGCGGCCAGCTTCTCCAGCCCGTGATACGTGAAGGTCCGCGCGGGACCTCCGGAAGGATAGTCCTCGATCCCGGCAAAAAGCTGCCCGTTGTGGTCCTCCTTCGCACCGGCCCAGTACTTCATTCCGGTCTTGTTCTCAATGGCGATCACGATCCGCCCGCCGGGGGCGAGATGTTTTTTCAGAATACGCAGAAAATCCCGGTAGGGACTGTCCCCTCCGATGTAGAGCCCGCCGTACTCAAAGGCTCCGATCAGAAAGATATAGTCATAGTCTGCCGGGAGATTCTCCTCCACCACCTGGAAATTGCCGACATAGATCTTCACATTGTCCGCTTCCCGGTGCCGATATGCATTGATACTGCTTCTTTTTTTGGACAGATCCACACAGTCCACCTGCCCGGCCATCTCCGCCAGCGCGCCGGTGATGGCACCGCACCCGCTTCCGACCTCGAGACATTTTTCCGTGCCTTTTAAGGGGACCCAGCGGACGATGTTTTCCCGGATGTGCGAGAGGTGATACAGCACCGGCCACTCCCCGCTCTCCTCGATCGCCTCGCGATAGTTTCCGTCCGGATGCGCCCGCACGATGTCCAGGATCTCGTCCTCGATCCCTCCGTCCGAGTACAGATCTTCCCCGGGATAATTGTCCAAATTCAGTGTAATCTTACCGATCTTCTCTTCCATCGCGAACCTCAATCTCCGAATCCATATCGTAGTATCCCACCGTGTCCCGGTCCGAGATCACCGTCAGTCCGATCACATCATAGAGTCTGTGATACACGACAAAATCGTCCCGTTCGTAGCCGGTGCAGCCCAGCGAGATCAGATATTCCCCGCCCTGCAGGGACATCTTCTGCCGGAAGGTGATCACCAGACGCTCGCCCTTTTTCGCCTCCCGCAGGAAGGTCCGGTCCACCATGGTATTGGTTCCGGTGATCTCCACCCCCTTCGCGTTCTTGAAGGAGCAGGCAAAGATCGGAGCCGGCAGATCCTCGAGGATCTCCACGGTCATATGCACCGTGAACATGCTCCCCTTCAGGATCGAAGTCGTCTTCAGCCCCGCCTCATCCGTCACGTAACAGTCCGAGATCAGTGCCTTCTTCGAGCCGTATTCGAGCGCCTTGACAGGCTGTCCGTCCTCGGAGATCTCCTGCTCCTGCCCGTCGTACTGACCGACCAGGACCTTCTTGTAGGCATCGATCATGGCCTTGGGGGAGCCCTCTCCGAGGATCACGCCCTGATTCAGCAGATACACGCGGTCGCAGTATTTGCTGATGCTGCTCAGGTCGTGGCTGACGAAGATGATGGTCTTGCCCTGCTGCCGGAATTCCTCGAATTTGCGGTAGCACTTGGACTGGAAAAAGACATCTCCGACGCTCAGCGCCTCATCCACGATCAGGATCTCCGGATCGATATTGATGGCCACGGCAAAGGCCAGCCGCACAAACATGCCGCTGGAATAGGTTTTGCAGGGCTGGTAGACATAGCTTCCGATGTCGGCAAATTCCAGGATCTCCGGGAGTCTTTCATCGATCTCCTCATTGGTATAGCCCATCATGGTGCCGTTCAGATAGACGTTCTCGATCCCGTTGTACTCCATGTTGAAGCCCGCGCCGAGCTCGAGGAGCGCCGAGATGCGCCCGTTTACCTCCACCTCGCCCGCGGTGGGGCTCAAAACCCCCGTGATCGCCTTGAGCAGCGTCGATTTGCCGGAGCCGTTCGTCCCGATGATGCCGACCGTCTCTCCCTTGCGGATCTCCAGGCTGACATGCTTCAGGGCATAGCGCTCCTCGTAGAGCGGCTCGCCCCGACCCTTCATGCCGAACGCATCCTTCACCCGGTCCCTTGCTCTCTTATATAGTCTGTATACCTTGTCCACATCGCGGACACGTACCGCCAGTTCCTGTTCCATCCAACTTTTCCCTATCGTTTCCTGCTTCTTGCTTTCCCCTTCGCACGTGCCCCGCTACAGCACATCCGCGAAATGTCCGCGCAGCTTTTTGAACACGCCGGTTCCCAGCGCCATCAGCAGAAACGTGATGCACCAGAAATAGAGCGTGTAGAGCGGTTTTTCCCAGATCCACTGCTCCTGGAAGACCGAATCCCGGTACCCGTCCACGATGTAATAGACCGGATTGAGCATCAGAATGCGCCGGATCCAGACATTATGCACCATGTTCAGGTTCCACATGATCGGTGTCCCCCAGACCAGCACCTGCAGCAGGATACTGATCAGCTGCCGCAGATCCCGGAAAAAGACCACCACCGCGCCGGAAAAATAGCTGAGGGCCAACACCAGCACAAAACAGCAGACGCTGTAATACAGAACCTGCAGCGTGTACAGGGACGGCGGATACCCGCAGATCCAGCCCACGATCAGAAGGAGAAGGACAAAAAACAGATGCGTGTAGATCGCCGCCACCACCTTGATCACCGGCAGAATGGAGATCCGGAAGACGACCTTCTTGACCAGATAGCTGTATTCCAGAAGCGCGTTTGTTCCGCTGTTCCACCCTTCGCTGAAGAAAAACCAGGGCACCATGCCCGCCGTCAGATACAGCACAAAGGGCACATCGGAGCCGCTGCTGCGCGCCGCGGTCATGATCAGTCCGAAGACCGCATAATACAGCGCGATCGTGACCAGCGGCTGGATAAATGCCCACAGGATTCCCATATAGGAACCCACGTAGCGGCGCTTAAAATCGTTGCGGGCGAGCTTGCGGATGATATTCCGGTTCTCCCACATGTCGCGCCAGACGTGGATTTCATTCCGGCGGGCAGGACTGTAGGTCCCGCCCACGTTTTCTTTTTGCTTCATGAAGCTTTGTTTCCTTTGATTCCTTTTTCCGTCCGGCTCTGTTCCGGTTCCGGAAGCTTTACTCACTGTATCCCGGAACGATCTCGCTCCAGGAACCCGCGCCGATCACCGGCAGACAGGTACTGTCGATCCATGCCTTATGCGATGCATCGCCGTCATCGAGGTAATTCCACACCTTTCCGGCCAGCCTTCCGTCGATGGCAAAATCAATGCCGCCGCGTTCCACATTCAGGATGAAATTGTCGATCATGTCATTGTATTTTGCCACATAGTACGAATAGGCCAGCGCCGCTGCCTGCGCTTCCTCCCCGTGCCCTGCCTCAAATCCGTTCTCGGTGAGCATGAAGCGGTGCTGCGCGCCGTACGTATTCTTCACGTATTCGGTGACCATCTTCATGTTCCGGGCATCGAACATCTCCGATCCGACCGATCCCGTAACCGACGAATTGCCGTCCCAGAGGATCGCGCAGTCCACCTTGGCCGGGTACATGTGCGTGGAGATAAACCACTTCGTATCTCCCTTCGCATTCAGATTGTTCGCCACGACATCGAGGAAGGCCTTCGCCGGGAGGACTTCCTGCGGCGCAAAGGTCAGATTCCAGGAGTGGTCGATCGCGATCGAGCAGCGGGTGTCCGGATTGTACTTCGTCACGATCTCGTACATGTCATGGTACCCTTCGGCATATTTCGTTGCCTTGGTCGTGACATCGAAGGACTCCTCATAGCAGTAGAAGCGCGCATTTGCCTCGTTTCCGAAGATGTAATTGTCGATGTGCAGGTCGTATCTGGCAAGCCCGCTCGCCAGGCAATCCCAGAACGCGCGGATCAGATTTGCTCCCTCGCCGCTGCTGGCCGGGAGATAATAGATCGCGCTGCCCGGAGCCGATGCATCACAGAGCACGTGCTTGGCTTCGAAGGTGGGATCCCACTGCATCAGGAAAACCGCATTGACCGCCTGATTGGCCTGGTTCATCTTGCGGATCCTGCTGTAAAGGACGCCGTTCTCATTCATCAGGTCGCCGCTCAGGTAATAGGTCTTGCCCTCGAATTCGTACGGTTCGCCGATGTTCTGACCGCCATCCGTCCGGATCGGATTGCCGTTCCCATCGGTCCAGATATAGTCATTGATATTGACGTTCATGAAGCCCTGCGGGTAGGAATCGGTATCGCCCTGCACGCCCTTGATGCCGGTCTTCTGATCCAGCGGATTCGCGCTGTAGGGGATGTAGGGCTCCTCCTCCGTCGGCACCAGTCCGAAGCTCTCCACCAGGCTCCGGAATTCACTGGAATTGGCAAATCCGAAAATGATCTTGTTCCGGGGGGCGCCGTAGCCGATCTGCTTTTTCCAGTAGGCAAGTCCTTCGGAGTCTCCGGCCCGGTCAAAGAAAGTCTGATAGAGCACCTCCAGGTATGCTTCATCCGTCAGATTCCTGCTGCGGCCTTGGAACTCATCGGAGTAAAAGAAGCCGGCCGTGGCAACATAGCCGACCGTAACTTCCCCGGTAGCGATCCGTCCGGTCCAGTCGTTGAGTCCGGCCGCATCGTATTTTCTTCCAAGGGCCTTCTCATACAGACGGTATACAAACTGTGCGATCCCCGCGTTGGCCGGAGCGCCGTTCCCGTCCATATAGCCGCGCAGGATCCCGTACCGCTCGCACAGATTGGAAAATTCATCCGAATCCACAAAGCCCATGAGAACGGCATCGCGACTGCTGCCGGAAGCGAGCGCGTTCATCCAGTTCTTAAATCCGCCCTCATCCGCAGCGCGGTTAAAAAAGGTCTCATAGAGGAGCTTTACATAGTCCTCATCGGACATGGTTTCGCTCTTTTTCTGAAATTCCTCACTGTGGAAAAATCCATGCGCCAGGTTGGCTCCGTCGGAGATATGATTCTGCAGCTGTCCGACCCAGTTCTGCAGTCCTTCCGCATCGGAGGCCCGTCCCAGAACGATCGAATAGAGCCGCTCCACAAAAGCGGTCAGAAGCGCAGTCGCATCGTCCGCGGCCACAAAGCCAAGGGTTTCCTCTCCGTAAAATCCTTCCCCGGACAGTTCCCCTTCAAACGCTTCCTCCACATACGGATTCCCGAGATCCAGCTCCTGTGCATGCACGGTCTTGCCGCCCGGCAGAGCCGCAAGCATGCATACAGAAAGCAATGCTGCCAGTCCTTTTGTCCACCTTTTCCTCATATTTGCCTTCCTTTCCGTGAGCCTTACAACGAAGCTCCCCTGCGGGGGCCGTTTGCTTAAGGTCCTTATCTTTCGTCGATATCTCCCCACTTCATATCCTTGTCGGACAGGATCAGTTCCATCCCCTCCGGGATCGGCCATTCTACGCCGATCTTCGGATCGTCGTAGCGGATACCGCCCTCGTCTCCGGGATGATAGAAATCGGAACACTTATAGCAGAATTCCGCATAGTCGCTGAGCACCAGGAAGCCGTGGGCAAATCCCTTGGGAATGAAAAACTGTTTTTTATTCTCCTCGGTGAGCAGCACGCCGTGCCATTTTCCGAAGGTCGCGGAACCCTCGCGCAGATCCACGGCCACATCGTACACCTCCCCGCGGATCACGCGCACCAGCTTGTCCTGCGGGAACTCCTTCTGAAAATGAAGTCCGCGCAGCACCCCGCGCTTCGAAGCGGACTGGTTGTCCTGCACAAAGGTGATATCGATCCCCGCTTCCGCAAAATCATTGTAATTGTATGTCTCCACAAAGTACCCGCGCCGGTCGCCGAACACCGTCGGCGTGATCTCCAGAAGTCCTTCGATCTCGCAGGTCTGTACCGTGATTTTTCCCATAATATCCATAACCCCTTTCCGAACGTCTCACTCGTTTTTCTTTTTCGATGCATAGCGGATGTCCAGATCCACATTGCCGGAGATGCCGTCCACCGAACCGCGGGACGTGTACTGCCACATATGATAGTACCCGGTGTACAGCGGCGAGCTGCGATACTCCGCCAGCCAGGTCTCAAAGGCGTCCAGCCGGGAAGTCTCCAGATTGTGGTAGAACCAGTTGCGGCTGGCATAGACACCGGCGTCATATCCGGCGCTCACCACCGTCCGGCAGAAGGCTTCGCAGACCTTTGTCCGCGTCTCCTTGTCGATCCCGTCCGCGCGGCCGTTTCCTCCGGCACCCTCCGTGTCGATATAGATCGGCAGATCCGGAGCGTATTCCCGCACCAGGGACACCGCCGCCGAGGCTTCTTCCACCGCCTCCGCTTCCGTCACCGCCTGGGTGAAGAAATACACACCCACCTTCAGTCCGGCCTCTTTCGCTCCGGCGATATTCTGTACAAAATAAGGATCCACCACCAGCGCGCCCGTCTTGGAACCGCGGTAACCGCAGCGGATGATGGCAAATTCCACACCGTCCTGTGCCACGCGCTTCCAGTCGATCTCGCCCTGCCATTTCGAGACATCGATCCCGGCCATCGTGCGGTTGTCACTCGGCTGCAGATCCACGATCTCCGTCTCGTCCGCATCATCGATGGCATCCGAAATCTCCGTATCCTCCGCGCGGGGCTCTATCTCATCCTCGGTGTGCAGCAGAAGGGAAATGTCCGGGATCACCACATATTCCACCCGGTCCTTCACCTTCACCTTCGTCGCGGTCGAGGGGACCTTGAAGCCTTCGATCGGAAGGAGCTCCACGCGGTAATCCCCCGCAGCAAGCTCTCCCATGTACAGCAGGCCGTCCTCGTCGAGATCCTTGTAATCGGAGCTTTTGGCATTGCTGTCCGTCAGGCGCACATAGAAGGTCTGCCCCGTCACGAGCTCCCCCTTGATATCCACGATCTGGACCCGCAGGTCCTTCTCGACGGAGGTCGTGATGATGGACAGATGATTGCTGGTATCCTGCGGACTGCGCCTTGCATCCTCCTCGGGATCGAAGAAATCGGGATCCCACAGAAAGGCAGACAGATCCGTCCCCAGACGATGCGGGTCATCGGCGGCAGCGTCCGCCGGAGCGCTCTCCTCCTCCGTGCCCGTCGTCTGCGGCGCAGCGTGCCTCCGATTAAAATACCCGTTGGAATAGAGTACCGCCAGAGCCACCAGCAGGATCACCGCCACCGACCCTGCAAGGGCCAGGCCTTTCAGCTTAGAGTCCATTCGCTACCTCGACCAGATATTTTCCGTAATCCGTCTTCATCAGCGGCTCCGCCAGCTTAAGAAGCTGCTCCCGGTCAATGAAACCGCGCTTATAGGCGATCTCTTCGATGCAGGAGATATAGAGTCCCTGCCGCTTCTGGAACATGCTGACAAAATCCGCCGCCGCCAGAAGCATGTCATGATTGCCCGTATCGAGCCATGCAAAGCCCCGCCCCAGTGTTTCCACGTGCAGCGTTCCCCTGCTTAAGTACTCGTTGTTGATGCTCGTGATCTCGATCTCTCCGCGGGCGGAGGGCTTCACATTGGCCGCGATCTCCACCACATCGTTGTCATAGAAATACAGTCCGGGCACCGCATAGTTACTCCTGGGCTTCTCGGGCTTCTCCTCGATGGAGATGGCCGTTCCGTTCTCGTCGAATTCCACGACACCGTACTCTCTCGGATCCCGCACATAGTATCCGAAGATCGTGGCCCCGACCTGGCTCTCCGTGCGCTTTGCGACCTCGCGCAGCACCTTGGAAAAGCTCTGTCCGTAGAAGATATTGTCCCCCAGAACCAGCGCCACCGCATCGGAGCCGATAAATTCCCGCCCGATGATAAAAGCGTCCGCCAGTCCGCGGGGCTGCTCCTGCACCGCATAGGAGAAGGTCATGCCCAGCTGCGTGCCGTCGCCGAAAAGCTCCTCGAAGACGGGGAGATCCCGCGGCGTGGAGATGATCAGCACTTCGCGGATGCCCGCCAGCATCAAAGTGGAAAGCGGATAATAGATCATCGGCTTGTCATAGACCGGCATGATCTGCTTGGAAATCGCCTTGGTGAGCGGATAAAGTCTCGTGCCGCTGCCACCTGCCAGAATGATTCCTTTCATGTTCTTCTCCTTATCTGTTCTGATACATGTCCTCGTAGTACTTCTGATAGTCTCCGCTGGTGACATTCGCCATCCAGTCCGCATGATCGAAATACCAGGCGATCGTCCGGCGGATGCCCTCCTTGAACATGGTCTCGGGCTCCCAGCCGATCTCCGATTTGATCTTGTCCGGAGCGATGGCATAGCGTCTGTCATGTCCCTTGCGGTCAGTGACATAGGTGATCAGGTCACGGCTCACCAGCTTCTTCCTCGGATCGGAATCCGGAAGCATCTCCTGCAGCGTATCGATGATCGTGTAGATGATCTCGATGTTCTGCTTCTCATTGTGACCGCCGATATTGTAGGTCTCAAAGAGTCTTCCCTGCTCCTGCACCATGTCGATCGCCTTCGCGTGATCCTCGACATAGAGCCAGTCACGGACATTCTTGCCGTCGCCGTACACCGGGAGCTTCTTGCCCTGCAGCGCATTGTTGATGATCAGCGGGATCAGCTTCTCGGGGAACTGGTAAGGGCCGTAATTGTTCGAGCAGTTCGTGATGTTGGCCGGGAAATGGTAGGTATCCATATAGGCCTTCACAAGCAGATCCGAGCTGGCCTTGCTCGCGGAGTAAGGGCTGTGCGGATCGTAGGGCGTGGTCTCATAGAAAAAGGCGGTGTCATCGTCGGGAAGGCTGCCGTAGACCTCGTCCGTGGACACGTGCAGGAATTTCTTGCCCTCGGGATAGGTGCCGTCCTCCCGCTCCCAGGCCGCGCGCGCGCAGTTGAGCATGACGGCGGTGCCGAGCACATTGGTCTGTACGAAGACCTCGGGATTTTTGATGGAGCGGTCCACATGACTCTCCGCCGCAAAATGTACCACGCGGTCGATGTCATTTTCCGCAAAGATCCTGCCGATGGCTTCCTTGTCGCAGATGTTCGCGCGGACGAAGGTGTAGTTCGGAAGGTTCTCGATGTCCTTGAGATTCTCCAGATTGCCGGCGTAGGTCAGGGCATCCACATTGATGATGCGGATCTGATCGCCGTACTTTCGCAGCATGTAATGAATGTAATTGGAGCCGATAAAACCGGCCCCTCCGGTGACTAGATAGGTTCTCATTTTTCCTCCTTCCATGTGCCGCAGAAGCGGCAAACAGGTCCATGGTTACTCCGGGACGTCTCCCGTTTACGATCTTCAGTATAAAAGGTGCCCTAAGGTCACCTTCAAGTGTTTTTTTCGAAAGATTTCTTAAGAATACTCCGGGCCTGTGGTCAGGAGCGCACCGCGCGGAAAAATCCCGCTTCCTTCGTCACCCGGAAGCCCTTCCCCATCCGCGTCTTCAGGAAGGTGCGGAAGTCATTGTAGCGCTCGGAGATGTAGGGATTCTGATTGCCGTGGCAGGACAGGATGTAGGCGATCAGCGGCTCCGCCTCGGTCACCAGCAGCGCATCCTCATACTCGGTCCAGGAGATCTCCCGGAAAAAGGGACGCAGCAGCGCTTCCCCGTTCTCCTTGCCGAAGCGCTCGTAAAGATTCTCCGCGGCCAGCACGATGCGGTCGTCAAAATCCGACACCAGGCGGCTGATCTCCTGCATATGGTGCCGCCCATAGGAGCTGCAGACCAGGGTGCCCCCGGGGCGCAGCACACGCCGCAGTTCGGAGAGCGCGCGGGGGATGTCCTCACAGTAAAAGAGCACGTAATTGGCCACCACCAGGTCGAAGCTCTCATCCGCAAAGGGAAGCTCCTGCACATCGCACGCGAGGAAGGAAAAACGCCGGTCGCTGATGCTTCGCCGCACATCCCGCAGCATCCCGTCGGAGATATCCGTCATCATGATCCGGACCTCCTGCGGAAGATCGTCCGTGCGCTCCGCCCAGAGCGCCCCGTTTCCGCAGCCGACCTCCAGCACCTGCTGCCCCTCCCGCAGATCCAGATTGCGAAAGAGCCAGGGGAACCACCCCTCCCGGTTTTCCGAGTAGAGGCTGTGCAGGGAGATGCGCGCCGAGATATTGGACGCGTTTTTGTACTGATTTTTCAGGCTCGTCTCCATCTCCGTCATATGGATCAGATCGAGCATCTTCTCCCAGTCGATGGCATGCTCCTGCGAGATCTCGCGGATCGTCTCCCGGATCGTCCGCTCCACGAGCTGCAGCTGCTCGATCCGGTCCTCCACCATTTTCAGCTGCAGATTCAGGGAGCTTCCCATCAGGCGGTAATCCGTATCCCCGATCGTCATCTCGCGGATGTCCCCCAGGGAAAACCCGAGGAACTTGAGCAGCAGGATCTGCTGAAGCCTGGCAAAATCGTCATCCGTGTAGAACCTCGCCCCCGACTCCGTCACCAGCGAAGGGCGCAGGATATCATGCGCATCGTAGTAGCGCAGCGTCTTCTTGGTGATATGTGCCATCCGGGCAAAATCCCCCGAAGAATAGTACCCTTCCCGCTTCATGCCTTTAGTCCTCCTGCGGAATCCCATCCCTGTAATAGTTGATGAAATAGACCAGCCGGTCGGCCAGAAGCTCCCGGCCCTTCTGGTTGATGTGAATATTGTCCGTCAGGTACTCCGAAGCGTTGTTGCAGTTGATGCTGTGGAAATAATTGTCCACATAGGAGACCCCCAGCCGGTCCGCGCTCACACTGTACTCCCAGAGCGCGTAATCCGAGGGCTTTCCGTAGGAATTGGACCGAAGCTCCGCATCGGAATAGCTCCCGTCCTCCTCCACATAATAGGCGTAGGTGGGGCCCATCACGATAAAGCGGATGTTCGGATAATACACGCGCAGTAAAACCACCGTATCCCCGAGGGATCCCACGTAGGAAGTGGGGTTCTGGAAATCATTGTCATAATGAATCGGACGGTCCAGGAAATAATCCGTCAGATCGTAGAAGATCACGCACACGTCCACATCATTTAAGTCCACGCTCATCAGATTGTCATAGGCGAGCTGGCCGTCCGGAGGCGCCGCGTCCCCGAGGGCCTCTTCCACTTCCGCCGGGAACTGGGCCGTCGTCCCGTCCAGGGCATTCATGATGATCCAGTACGGAATAAAGGCATCCATCGAATTGATCTTCGGATACACCCGCTCCTCGGTCGCTGCCTGGTAGGAGCCCGTCACGGCACAGTTGATCACCCGGGCGCCGGTCTTCTTCGCGATCAGATTGGCGAGTCCGTCCTCGCTGTCGCGGTCGTCCGCAAAGGGGGAATTGCCGAAGAGCAGGATCGTGTCGACCTCCTGCTTTACCAGATATCCGTCTGCGTCCAGCAGCGGCATGATATTGTCGAAGGAGTCCGCCGCAACCTCTTCCTCATCTCCCGTGATCACGGAGCGCAGATCCACAAAGCTGCCCGTCTGCCGGATCCGGATCACGATCACCGCGATGATCAGGACAAACAGTGCCAGGAAGATCAGGTGGAACACGTTGAAATGCCGCAAAGGCTCGGCTTCCGCTTCCGTCTCTCCCTCGAGATCGATCATGTCAAGGCCTTCCGGCAGATTCTCTTCCGTCGTTTGATTTTTCTTTTTTCTGTCCCTTTGATCCGCCATAATACTCCCGAAAAATCTTCTCAATCCGTCCCGAGATCGAACACATCGGTCCGGTAGATCGTATAGCCGTCCACCCGCTTCCACTCGGGGTACCCGGCCCTCGCAAGGCTTCCTTCCATCGCCCGGTCCTCCGGCAGGATGATGTAGTGGCAGACATACCGCGTCGCCAGAGCGCCGAGCCTCTCCGCATCGATCACTTCCCGCTCCATCTCCCGCGCGATCTCGTGATGCGAATTGTACTCCTCCAGCAGCACATCCCGCCCGTAGGGCATGCAGACATACGGCGTGTACTGCCGGACAAACTGCAGGAATTCATCCGGAAAGATCGCCATCACCTCACGCCCCGGCACCGTGATGGCATCGCAGACATCCACCACATAGCCCGGCATGTGGGCCGCATTTTCCGCCCGGTGCACATAGGGGCTCGCATAGATCAGACTCCCGCTGACCACAAAAAGAAGGACCACCAGCACCGGCACCGCCCTGCGAAAACGCCCCTTCGCCTGCTCCGAAAGCATCACTCCGGCATAGCCCAGCGTCAGCGTCACCGGAAGGAGCCAGAGCAGACGGTAATAGATCTCCTCGCCCCCGAAGCGCAGGAAAAGCGCGGAAAGCCAGGGCTGAAAATACAGGGCCAGGAGTACGGCCGGCACGTAGACAAAAAGGCACCGCCGCTCCCGGTTCTTTTCACGGAAAAAGAGAAAGACCACCGCCGCCAGATACAGGACGAAAAGAAGTCCGGTACCGGTATATTCCTGATATAAGCCTGTGATTGTATGCCACATGAATCTTCCTCACACCAGATACAGATACAGAAGCGCATCCGCCACCGGCGGCAGCGCGGCCAGAAGGAAGGCCGGAAGATGCCGCACGCTCCGGTACATGACCGCACTGCACACGAAGGATACCCCCAGAAGAAGCAGGGACAGCGCCGTACCCAGCACGGAGCAGAGGCAGGCGGAAAGCGTCACCGCGGTCATCGCAAGGGCCGGCAGGAGCAGCGGAAAGCGTCCGAAGGCAGATTTTTCCCTGCGCTCCCCCATCCGTTCCAGCAGCAGATAGATCAGAAAAAGCAGCATCGGCAGCACCAGATTCGCCAGCGCCGCCTTGCCCTGGCGGCTTCTCGCCACCAGAAAATTCTCCGGGGTCTGCACGGACGTATTTCCGAAGAAGATCAGCACCTGCACAAAGATCAGAAAAAGCGGAAGAAGGTCCGCGCGCTTTTTCAGGATCACCCGCCCGACCAGCGCGTACAGCGCCGTCGTCATGGCCATCAGTACGGGCGGCACCGCGACATGCGCGATGGTCACGCAGGGCACGCCGGACAAAAAGCTTAAAATGCTCAGATACATCGGGAAGGGGGCCATGCTGTAGCGCAGGTTCAGCTCCCCGCTGCTGCCCGTATAGGCCACGCCCCGGTACATATAGCCGGAGGTCGCCGCCTGAGTCGCCGTCGAGACATAAAAGGCATCGTCTCCGTCCCGGTACGTAAGGACAAAAGCCAGCACCATCTGCACAAGGAAAAGCAACGCAAAGATCGCCCAGCAGATCCGGGCCGTCCGCTTCGCTCCTTCCGTCTCCGCCTTCGGATCCTCCGGCAGGATTTCGAGGGATAAGCCACCTTCGCCGCGTGCTTTTTTCTGCGAAGCCCACATCAGGGCCCCGGCACAGATCCCCAGCACCGCCAGCACCGCTGCTCCCGCGGTCCAGTATTTTGCCAGAAGAAACAGGGATTCCTCCCGCAGGATCATCGGAAGCGCCAGCACGTGCAAAAGGCCAAACAGCAAAAGCTCCCCGAACACCCAGGAAAAGAGAAGGCTCCAGACCGGCTTATACTCTTTCAGCAGTCCCCTGCCCATCGGAAGCCCCGCCGCCAGCGGCAGCAGAAACTCCAGAAGTCCCAATATCAGAACTTGCCTCAGCATACGCACTTGCTCCCATCATGATTCCCGCGATCCAGAGCGCGGTCACAAAAATCACCGTCTTGTAATCCTGCATGCCGCATCCCTGCAAAAGGTCCCAAAGCGCAAGGCCTGCAAGGAGAAGTCCCAGAGCCGCGGCAAACCCGTGTCCGCGCAGCCTCTCCTTCTCCGCTTCCGGCATCTCCGACGGCTTTCGCCCGGCCCGATGCGCGCCTTCCGACCTGCGAAGCAGCAGCGCGCAGACATGCTGCAGCGCGCCGATCAGCGCGGCCAGGGCAAACCACCAGTTCCCGTAATCCATGTAATAAGCGGAAAGGACCGGTGTCTGGCGCTTCATGACATCAAAATTGCGGATCGCATAGCTCTCATAGCCGTACCCGCGCAAAAGAAGCGCTGTCACAGGAGGCGGACAAATAATTCCCGCGAGGTCGATCTTCAGGGCCCGGAGCAGATCCGTCCGATAGTACCGGACCGACTCCCGCGTGATCTCACGGTAGAGCTCCTGCGCCCGTTCGGTTCCCAGACTGCTCTCCAGGGCAGGCTCCAGCAGGCGCTTTACATTGTCCGGATAGAGATAGACCTGATACAGGATCTCCTCCCCGAGCTCCTCCTTCAGACGCTCCGGCCATCTGGAGGGATTGCCGAGCATGCCGCTCCAGGCCACGCGGTCAAAAAGCATCGTGGTAAGGCTCTTCTCCGGCCTGGCATACAGTCCCTTTTCCTGCGTCAGACTCCCCATGCCGAGGATCAGTCCCAGATAGAGCAGCAGGATCACGCCCGGATAGAGCAGCTGCCATTTTTTTCCCGGCTTCATGCGCGCGCACATGACCCCCAGAAGCACCAGCAGGGGTAGCAGGCCCAGATACAGATACTCGTATGCACAGAGGGACAGAAGCAGCCACAAAAGCCCCGCCAGCGCCATGTCCCCGGCAGCCGCCTTCCCGCGCAGGGTATACTGCTCCGGCAGCGGGATCAGCCGGCGAAAGCTCCGGCAGAGCGCTCCTGCATAGAGCATCAGAAGACTTGCGATCACGGAGTAGGGAAGCACCGCCAGATGACATTGCATCATGTGCGGGAAGGTCAGGATCACCAGACTCCCCCACAGGCACGCGCCCACCCTTCCACGGAAAAAGCGGAGGCTCCGCAGCAGATAAAAGCCCGCAAAAAGCGCAAGGATCAGCTGGATCGCATACATCAGCATGTACCAGATCCTCGGCGAAGAGGCCCCGATCACACGCATCAAAAGAAGAACGGACGGGTACAGAACTCCGGTATAATCGTCGACGCGCAGGGTACTCGAGACCTGCACCTGAAATACGGTCTCCCCGAACATCTGAAGGAACGGGAAATTCCGCACCATCCAGACCAGGCCGAATCCGATCTGCACCGTGAAGCCTATGAAGAGCAGCCAGCCCGTAAGGCTGACGATCCCCCGGCTTTTATGCATAGAAAGCCTTCACCTGCTCGATGATGTACTCCGTCTGCTCCGGCTTCAGGCCGTAATACATCGGGAGACGCAGCAGGCGCTCGCTTTCCTTCGTCGTATACTCATCCGCTCCGTGGAAGCGCCCGAAGCGCTGTCCGGCCGGAGCCGTGTGCAGCGGAATGTAATGGAAGACGGAGAGGATCTCGTGCGCCTTCAGATGATCGATCAGCGCCGTGCGCTCCGTGATATCCTTCGTCTTGATGTAGAACATATGCGCATTGTGCACGCAGCCCTCCGGAACCACCGGCAGCTCGATGCGTCCGTCCTGTGCCAGACCCTGCAGTCCCTCATAATAGTGGTTCCAGGTGGCCATGCGGTCCTCCGCGATGGTGTCCGCCACCTCGAGCTGGGAATAAAGATAAGCCGCATTCATGTCGCTGGGCAGATAGGAGGAACCCTGATCCATCCAGGTGTATTTGTCGATCTGGCCGCGGTAATACTTGCTGCGGTTGGTTCCCTTCTCGCGAATGATCTCCGCGCTTTCGATCATCTCCGGATCCCGGATCAGGATCGCTCCGCCCTCGCCGGCACTGTAATTTTTCGTCTCATGGAAACTGAGCGCTCCGAAGTCGCCGAAGGTGCCCAGCGCACGCCCCTTGTAGGTGGACATGATGCCCTGCGCCGCGTCCTCGACCACCTTCAGATGATGGCGTGCGGCGATGTCCATGATCGTGTCCATCTCGCAGCCGACCCCGGCATAATGCACGGGAGCGATCACGCGGGTGCGGTCCGTGATGGCGTCCTCGATCTTGCGCTCGTCGATGTTCATCGTATCGGGCCGGATGTCCACAAAGACAGGCACTGCACCGCGCAGCACGAAGGCGTCCGCGGTGGATACAAAGGTGTACGCAGGCATGATGACCTCATCGCCCGGCTTTACATCGCACAGAAGCGCGCTCATCTCCAGCGCGTGGGTGCAGGAGGTGGTGAGCAGGGCCTTGGCGGTCCCGGTCTTCTTCTCCAGCCACTCATTGCACTTTTTCGTGTAGGGGCCGTCTCCGCAGATCTTCTGATTGCGCACGCACTCCTGAATATACCCCATGGCAGTCTCCACATAGGGAGGCACATTGAAATTAATCATGCTTTTTCCAAGCTCCTTTCACCTGCTCGGGAAGATTCCCGGTAATCTCACGAATAATATAACGGGGACGGCCCTTGACCTCCTCGTAGATCCGGGCGATGTAATGCCCGAGGATTCCCAGACTTAGCATCAGTGCACCGCCGACCAGCAAAATCAGCAGGATGACGGTCGTAAAGCCCGTGGCCGCATTGCCCATGCAGAAACGCACCAGCGTCTGCACGCCCAGGACCAGACTGAAGACCAGAAAGAGCCAGCCCAGCCAGGTGACGATCTGCAGAGGAAGGGTGCTGAAGGAAGTCGCATTGCGGACGGCATACCGGACCAGGCTCTTCAGGCTCCACTTGCTCCTGCCGTACCGGCGCTCCTGCACCTCGTAGGTCACCTTCTCCGTGCGAAAGCCCACCCAGAAGCTCAGCGCCCGGAAAAAGGTATTGCGCTCCGGGAGCTCCAGAAGGGCTGCAACCACCTTGCGGTCGAGCAGCTTGTAATCCGAGGAGGCATTCATGTCCAT
>JAEEGH010001826.1_pt1 | contig 59906 bp, 46 predicted proteins | sample 9134181 | NCBI WGS metagenome assembly JAEEGH01 (sample SAMN16246544, study PRJNA631951) | gut metagenome | biome: gut microbiome; feature: rumen; material: DP-attached | host: Bos | place: Iran: Karaj | collected 2018-10
GTCGGGCAACAGTCGGCGGAAGATGATGAGTACCAGCGTGGTAACCGCAAAACATAACAACGCGGGGAGGAAAGAGGTAAGGATACCCAAGGGCTCCCCAGTTTGTTGTTCATACATGCCGACGAGCAACAACGTCGTCGGCGTGGAGATAGCAACCAGAGGGCCACCCATGCCGGCGGCATAGCTCATAGGTATGAGCAACTTGGAGGGGTTGACGCCTATTTTCTTGGACCAGAACTTGACAACGTTCACAAAGAGTGCAACAACAGAGGTATTGTTCACAAATGCACTCAGCATTCCTACGGGCAGCATCAGGCGCAGCAGAGCCGCAGTCTCGCCCTTCGGCCGTCCAAGCACATGTTTCGTAATCCACTGAAGCACACCCGTGTAGGATAGTCCTGTGGCTATGACGAACATGATACCCACGACGATGAGCGAAGGATTGATGAAACCTGAAAAAGCTTGGGTGGAGTCTAGCACACCCGTCAAAAACAATATGCCGACGGCACCCAGAAAGGCCACGTCAGACCTGAGCCGCGTAAATAACAGCGTAGCCATCAACGCAACAAGTGTTACGATAGTAATCCAGGCATCAAGTCCTAAGTCTGTGAGCATTCTTTTTTTAGGTTGTACCCCGACCGAGAATCGATTAAAACCCGTATAAGGGTGTATATCAACAACTTAGGTCTTCGGATATGCTCAAAAAGTGTAGAAAAAGTGTAGAAAATGACATTTTTACCCAAATTTCCAGCCTTTAGGGCTCTCCTTGCGGCACGAGTTTGATTTTAATTCTGGTGCAAAGATACACCTTTTTGGCGACACCGCCAAGGTTTTAGGAGAAAACTTTGGATGATTATCGATCCCCATAGCGTAAAGGGAGGGTCACGACACGACTGTCGCTTAGACTACAAAAATCGTGAGTATAGCCGAAGGCTTACCATCGTGATCCAAATCATCATTCGTGAGTTTTCTGAATCGGATGTCCTGTCCCTGATGTCACCCAACGTGAGCGAAAAGCCTCCCTTTTCCCCATCCGTCAGATAGGGTTTCAGCCGTTCTGTCAACTTCACCACGTCGCCGTAGTGTTTCTTATCAACCAATTCAATGAGCTTTGTTGACTCATTAAAAGGATAACGCCTTTTCTCGCGTTGACGCTGGCTTATGCGGCCAGCTTTTTTCTGCTTCATTCACCTTCGTGTTGTAGGGAGATGAATGCAGGCCTGCTATTACAATCTCGAGATACTCACCCCACTCGGGTTAGAAAAAAAAATCGCACCCAGATGTTAATCTGAATGCGAATACAATATTAGTTTATATTAAATGCTTCTTCTTCGTCTTTTTCTATAACTATTTCGTTCATTTTTTATGTCGTTTTTAATAGTTCGTATATCGTTTTAATAGTTTGCGTAAAAATAAAATGCGTGCTGCATCAATCAATGACACACACACGCTCTCTTATTTATCGATGTGCAAAGTTACTAAGAATTTTCTACAGCACCAAATTATTTGTCAGGTTTTTGACTCACGGAAGAAGGGACTCTGTGTACTTGGACAACTTTTTGGCTTTTTTCCGCGATTTGTCCATAAATGGGGCATTTGTCCAAGTGCACAGCGGAGTCCCCTTTGTGTTAGAACCGACCCCATGATTCTCAAATAGAATAGTCGTAATTGAACTACCTAAAGACAGGATTATTCTTTCGGGATACAAAGAAAGAGGCAATCCGTCGTTACACGAATTGCCACTTTACTGTCTACCAGGCATTGAGAGCACTGGAGTTATTTTATATCAGCGGATGTCGTCGCTGCTAAAATCGCTGGGCATTTCTTCTCCATAGCGGAGACCCTCAGCCGACTGAACGCTTACGCAGAGCATCTGAGACTGCTCTATGCGAACCACCTGTACGGTGGGGGCTAAATAAGTTTTCTTCATTGGTCTATACAATTTTTTATTTCGCCAATATTATGAGCTACGCTCGAGCTCGTTCACCCGAGCAAGCTCAGTACTTCTCTCACTTTATCACAACCTTCTTTCCATTCACAATGTTGATGCCCTTCTGCGGAGCACTGAGGCGCTGGCCGCTGAGGTTGAAGATGCCTTCCACACCACTACCACGGTTGCCGTCCACCGTGATACCATCGATGTAAGTGGTCTGCTGGTCGCCGTCGCCGAAGTCCAGCACGAACTCGCGGGCTGAAGCTATATCGAAAGTATGTGAGAAATAAGCGCGAGTGGCATAGACGTACACATCCTTGTTGGGCTTATAAAGCTTGTTCTCGTTGCCGAACACGAGGGCATTGCTGCCCGATGTCAGCTGAACCGGACCAATCTGCGCCTCGAAACGAAGACCATTGGACTCTGTTTCGCAATAGTTGTCTTCTTCGTCTAATTCTTTTTGACTTGTAATTTCTACTTCAACATTCGTAAAGCTGGGGTTCTCGATGACCTCGCCAGTAGCCGTTTCGGGCGTCCCCCATCGGATGATGTAGGGCACACCAGCTACAATCTCATCTGATTCTGAGAAGTTGATGGTCAGCTTCTGATTTCCGCCGTCCCACGATGCGCTCTTGAACACACGGATATCAGCACCGGCAAGACAGGTGGTGGCCAGCTTATCTTTCCAGAGGTTGAACGGCAACGTCAGCGTGTTCCAGTAGCCGTCCTTGTAGAGCTTGCGGTTCTTCAGGTTTACAACTGCATACTTGTCAGGACTAAAAGATGTCAAAGTAGATTCTGTCTGGGAACTACAGTCAATCTGACAACTTATATAGACGGGGCAGAACTCAATGTCGCCATAAATATTGCTGAGATTTACCTCTGTACCGGGCTCATAGATGTCGCCATTGGGCCCTGCACAATGGCTCGTGGTCTCGCCGAAGGCGCGGCCATACTTGCTCAGCATCCACTTGTCGTATCCCCCAGTTTGGATTGTAGGCAAAGTAATCTTTGTATCGCTGCTAAAAGTGTAGGTTTCGCTGTCCTTTGAGAGAGATATGCCGTCGGGGGCGTAGTAAGTGATAGTATATGTACCTCCAGGATTGGCACTTTCAGGTGTACTTGTCTGCACCGGTCCCCAGTCATCACCGCCGGAGCCCTGTGCCCATGCGCCCGTCACTGCCATGAGCAGGAGGGCAAGGATTGAAATGTTTTTTTGTTTCATACGGGTTTTTGTTTTAGAAATTAGATGATTAATATATGTTCTCCGCGTTAATTGGAAAAAGTTGTATGCGTTAGTTTGTCGATTAACTTTCTGCAAAGATACAAATAATTCCGCCCAATCTTTACCCCCCCGTTAAAAAGTGTTAACCTCTCCTCCGTGTCCGTCCACAACCCACTAAGCGCTATCAGGGGGACAGTCTGTCCCCGTGTGCTAATTCTATCAGCAAAAAATTATTTTGATAAAATAGTGCGAAATGTTTGGTGGTTGGCGGTAATTTGACTATCTTTGCAGCCGCAAAACATGCAAAAGCATAATTCTATCACAAAACACAATCAATTATTTGTAGCAAAAAAGAATGAACGAAATGACAATGAACACGGTCAGATGCCGAGCGGTTCTAAGACGTGGTCTTTGAGACTTCGTCTCGAAAAACGGCTTCGCCTCGGCAAAGCTTAAGCAAGCTTGGCTTTGCTCTCGGCTCGCTCGTTCTTTGACTTATTGCTACAAATGAGTCGGGTGATGTGATAGGGTAGTCTTACTCACAAGATGAACTCTATGGATACCACAGGCTGGTGTCTCGGCACTATGCCTGTTACTCTTGTGTCCCTCAGACGGTGGGGGACGTGATACCTTTTATATTATATTACGTGTGTATTGATTATGAAGAATTATGCGAAATTCGAACAGACTTATTAAGGACTTTAAGAAACAAGATAGGTTTTCCATCTGGAAACACATGGAGGCTATGGCGGTGAACTATGCCGTCTATTCGGAATCGAAAATCGGCGTGGAGCCTTACCTCCCGGGAAAGGACGTCTATGTATATGTCAGCGAGGAGAATATGGTGGTGGTGTGCGTCGATTGCTACAAGGGAAAGGACAAGCCGACGTACGAGGAGAGTGAAAGCATCGAACCGGTCATCCTGAACCCCCGACAGGAGCCTCGCGACAGCATGGTGTGGAAGCTGAGGGAGACGATGATGTTGATGCAACGGCGACTGGAACTGCGTCATTTCGACCTCAGCATCTATGGCGTGTTGCTGACGGAGGCCCGGATTACCAATGCCGATGACCTGGAGGATGTCTGGGAGGCGAATAACATCAGGGCCTTCGAGGGCTTTAGAGACTTGCGACACCGCCGCGCACGGGTGAATGTGGACTACGGTCTGCGTGGACGTATCTTTTTTTCTGCCTCTCTCGACAGTGAGCTGGATGCCGAACTGGAGGAAAGCGAGATGCCGACAGCACCGAAACCCATACCGGAAGACAAGGAAGATAGGTTCGACCGGCTGCTGGATGACTTCATCAATGGCACTCTGGAGCCCCCATCAAGGGAGGATAGTATTCTGGCAGAACTCGAGGACACCCTGGAGGATGATGAGGATAGTGCTGACGATGAGGACGACGATTTGTCGGAAAGCTCAGAAGATGAAGACTCCAGCGTCGATGACGTCTCGATACCCGACGGAGAGATAGAGCAGAACACCGCCGTCAGCGTGAAGGTGGAGGTGTTGCGTCCTATCGCCAATCCTCGCGAAGAACTGGACAAGCTGGTGGGATGTGACGACATCAAGCGACGTATGGATGAGTTGGTGGCGCTGACCAACTACAACAAACTGCTGCGCCAGCAGTTTCCTGACAGCAAGCAGCATGAGATCTCGCTGCACAGCGTCTTCTTCGGACGTCCCGGAACGGGAAAGACCACGGTCTGCAAGATTTTCGGTTCGCTCTTGCGTCAGGTTGGAGCGCTGTCGAAAGGACATGTGGTGGTGTGCGACCGTGGAACGTTCATCGGAACACTGTGGGGTGACGAGGAACGTTCCGTGCGCCAGGTGGTGGAAATGGCAAAAGGTGGTGTGCTGATGATAGACGAAGCGTACCTGCTGAACGGGAAGAACGAGAACGACCCGGGAAAGTTGGTCTTACAGCTGCTGATGAGCATCCTGTCCGATGAGGCGCAGCGCGACATGGCGGTGGTGCTGTGTGGCTATAAGGAACCCATGCAGCGACTGCTGGAGCTCAATCCTGGACTGGAGTCGCGCTTCCCTAATAAGTTTGAGTTTCAGGACTTTTCTGTTGACGAGCTGATGGAGATTACCCGCTGCCGCGTGCAGGACTATGAGTATCAGTTCACCACTGATGCCTGGGAGAAATACTGCCGCACGCTGTCGCAGGCTTATCAGGTGCGCGACCCGCAGACATGGGGCAATGCACGCTTCGTTGCCAACCTGCTGGAGCGCATCTACATCCAGCATGCTGCCCGTTGTGTCAGGCAACAGCCCACGGATAAGGCGGGACTGCGGTTGCTTACCTCAGAGGACATCGTACCCATCGAGGTTCCCCGTCAGCGACCCAGAATAGGCTTCTGAGAAAATAAATGTCGTTTTCCTTTGGTTATTCCGTCAGTTATCAGTACCTTTGCAGGCCATGACGAAGAGTGACACACGACAGCTGAAGGGACTGGCTATACTGATGATGCTATGGCTGCACCTGTTCTCGAATGAAGAGACGGTGCAGCAGCTGGACTATTGGCTGACGTATGTGAACGGACAGCCGCTGGTGTATTCGCTGACGAGGATTGCGTCCGCCTGCGTACCTATCTATATCTTCTTGGGAGGCTACGGACTGGCTGCAACGTGGAAGGCCGACAGCCGACTGCAGGGCGGTCGGCGGGCACTGGCACTGATGGCCAACTTCTGGCTGGTGTTCCTCGTATTCGTCCCGATAGGCTGCTGGGTGAATCCCGAGCGCTATCCGGGCGACGGACTGACGCTGCTGTTGAACGCAACGGCCGTCAGCTACAGCTACAACGGAGCGTGGTGGTTTCTGTTGCCCTACGTGCTGACAACACTGTCGGCAGCGTATATCATCCGTCACAGCATGGCGGGCAGCAAACGACAAAACGCTGCATGGGCGTGTGGACTGGGACTGCTATACGTCGCAGTGTATCTGCTGACGACTTTTGTCCCCATTACCGATGTGTGGCCTTTCCCCGGCGTGCTGACGCTGCTGAACTTCCTGTCCATCCTGTTCCTCTTCGGCATGGGAGTGCTGGCGGTGAAGTATGGATGGATCAGACGGCTGACGAGTCGGCTGGCATGCCGTCCGCAATGGGAGATAGCCTGTTGGCTGCTGTTGCTATGCTTGCTGAAGATGCTGACGGGAGCCAGTAGTCTGCTGGGCGTGCCCTTTATCCTGCTGTTCATTCCCCTGCTGTTAGTGTTGCGGTGGCCCCAGTGGCTGCACGGCACACTGGCATTCTTAGGCAGACACTCCACGAACATCTGGCTCATCCACTATTTCTACTATTACATCTGGGGCAACCAGATCTATGCGTTGCGCTATCCGATTGTGATATTCCTCTGTCTGGTGGTGGCTTCACTGGTGTGCAGCATGGTGCTGCGGCCTGTGTTCAAGCCGCTGAGAAAACGAATCAGAGGACTATAAGAACTATCGTGACAGTTCCTCCTTCAGGAACTTCGGCGTAAAGCCCTTCTTGCTCTTGGCAACCTGTTCGGGAGTGCCCGTGGCGAGTATCGTACCACCGCCGCGTCCTCCCTCAGGACCCATGTCGATGATGTGGTCTGCCAGTTTGATGACGTCGAGGTTATGCTCGATGACCACCACCGTATTGCCGCGATCTACCAGCCGCTGCAGCACGTCCATCAGGATGCGGATGTCCTCGAAGTGCAGACCCGTAGTCGGCTCGTCGAGGATGTAGAGCGTCTTGCCCGTGTCGCGTTTCGACAGTTCGGTAGCCAGTTTCACACGCTGGCTCTCACCACCGCTGAGCGTGGTGCTGGGCTGTCCTAACTTGATGTATCCCAAGCCCACATCCTGGATGGTCTTGATTTTGCGCAGAATGTCGGGAACGTTCTCAAAGAACTCCACCGCCTGGTTGATGGTCATGTCCAGCACGTCGGCAATGGACTTGCCCTTGAAGCGTACCTCTAAGGTCTCACGGTTATAGCGCTTGCCGCCACAAGTCTCGCAAGGCACCTGGATGTTGGGCAGGAAGTTCATCTCGATGGTCTTGTAGCCATTGCCGCCGCAGGTCTCGCAGCGACCGCCCTTGACGTTGAACGAGAAGCGTCCGGGCTTGTAGCCGCGAATCTGTGCTTCGGGCAGATGGACGAACAGCGAGCGGATGTCGCTGAACACACCGGTATAGGTGGCAGGATTGCTGCGCGGTGTACGTCCGATGGGCGTCTGATCGACGTTCACCACCTTGTCGATAAGCTCCAGCCCTTCTATCGAGTCGTAAGGCATCGGTGCCTGCAGCGAGCGGTAGAAATGCTTGGAGAGGATGGGGTAGAGCGTCTCGTTGATGAGTGTTGACTTACCCGAGCCCGATACGCCGGTGACGAGGATAAGTTTTCCCAAGGGGAACTCTACAGTGACATTCTTGAGGTTGTTGCCACGGCAGCCCTTCAGCACGAGGCTGTGGCCGTTGCCTTTCCGTCTGGTGGCAGGTATCTCGATGCGCTGCTGACCGTTCAGGTACTGTGCCGTGATGGTATTGGCCTGCATCATCTCCTCGACGGTGCCCTGGAACACCACCTCGCCACCTTTACGACCCGCCTTCGGACCGATATCGACCACGTAGTCGGCATGAAGCATCATGTCACGGTCGTGCTCTACGACGATGACGGTGTTGCCCAAGTCGCGTAACTCCTTCAACGATGCTATCAGCCGGTCGTTGTCGCGCTGGTGCAGACCAATGCTGGGCTCGTCGAGGATGTACAGCACGTTGACCAGCTGCGAGCCTATCTGTGTGGCCAGACGGATGCGCTGACTCTCACCGCCCGACAGACTGGCGGACTGACGGTTCAGGGCGAGATAGTCAAGACCGACTTCCAAGAGGAAGTCCAGACGGGTGCGTATCTCTTTTAGTATTTCGGAAGCTATCTGTTGCTGCTGGTGGTCGAGGTGGGGAGTGGTGTCAGCGGGTGAACCGCTGACCACAGGAGAAGAACCGCTGACCACAGTGGCGGCGGAACCGCTGGCTGTAGGGGCTCCGCCTTCTATCTCGTCGAGCCACTGGCGCAGTTCGGCGAGGTCCATGTTGGCGAGTTCGGAGATGTTCTTGTCGGCAATCTTGTAGGACAACGCCTCCTTGTTGAGACGCTGACCGTGGCACTCAGGACACTGGCACTCCGCCAGGAACTGGTCTGCCCACTTGTCGGACTTGAAACTCATGGTGCCGCGTGCCGCCGGCTCGTCGTCATCGCTCTCCATAGCAGAGCGCAGGTACTTTACCACACCGTCGAAATCGACAAAGTAGTCGCTGGACGTATGCACTACCTCCTTTTCGATGCGCACCGTCTCCAACGAGCCATAGAGTATCTCGTTGAGGGCTTCCTCGGGAATGTCCGTCATCTTGGTCTTCAGGTCGCAGTCGTACTTGTGCAGGATGGCGTCAATCTGCCAGAAGATCATCTGGTTCTTATATTTTCCCAGCGGTACGATGGCACCTTCGTGAATGCTCAGCTTGCGGTTAGGAATGACCTTGTCGAGGTCTATCTCGTTGATGTATCCCAGTCCCTTGCAGCGCGGACAGGCACCCTGCGGTGAGTTGAACGAGAACGTGTTGGGGGCAGGGTCGCTATAGGAAATGCCCGTCGTAGGACACATGAGGCGCTTGGAGAAGAACTTGACGGCTCCCGTGTCGTAGTCCATCACCATGATAAGGCCCTCGCCCTGCTTCATGGCCATCTGTACCGACTTCTTCAGTCGATCGCTGCTCGCCTCAGGCTTCTCACCTCTCACCTCTAATCTGTCGATGACGACTTCAATGTCGTGCATCTTGTAGCGATCCACCTTCATGCCGCGAGTCATCTCCTGCACCTCGCCATCGATACGGACATGCAGATAACCCTTGCGGCGCAGACTCTCGAAGAGCTCACGATAATGTCCCTTACGACCACGCACCACCGGTGCCAGAATGAGAATCTTCCGTCCGGCATAGTTGTGCATGATCATGTCGATGACCTTCTCCTCGGTGTATTTCACCATCGGCTCGCCCGTCATGTAGCTGTATGCCTTGCCGGCACGGGCAAAGAGCAGTCGCAGGTAGTCGTAAATCTCGGTCGTGGTACCCACGGTGGAACGCGGATTCTTGTTGGTGGTCTTCTGTTCGATGCTGATGACTGGCGACAGTCCGGTAATCTTATCCACGTCGGGACGCTCCATACCTCCCAAGAAGTTGCGGGCGTAGGCAGAGAACGTCTCAATATAGCGGCGCTGTCCCTCGGCAAAGATGGTGTCGAAGGCCAGACTGGACTTGCCGCTGCCGCTCAGTCCGGTGATGACCGTCAGCGAGTCTCGGGGAATGGTGACGTCGATGTTCTTCAGATTGTGGACACGCGCTCCCCAGACGTTAATCATCTTCTCATTTTCCATTGCCATTCTCTAACTCGTTGAAGTTGCGCAACAGGTTGACGTCTCTGCGGATGTTATACTCCACGTTGTCGGCACCACGGGCTTTCACATAGACGAAATAGACACCGTCCTTCACGGGACTGCCATGCGACGTGCCGTCCCAGCCACCGTTGATGTCGGTCCAGTCGTAGAGCTTCTGACCGTACCTATTAAAGATGTACGCGTGAAACTCTACAATACTCTTATGGTTCGACTTGGCTTTATAGAGGTCGTTGATGCCGTCGCCATTGGGCGAGAAGGCATTAGGCATCTCCAGATGGCTCTCGCTGATAGTGACTATGATGACGTCCTCATCGACTATCATGTCGTCCTGGCGTACCTGCAGTTTGATGGTGTGCTCGCCAGCCTCCGTGAAGTCTAACTCGATGTTCTCGTCGTAACGCGTGATGTTGGAACCCGTCGCCTTGTTGGTGATGTGCCACTCAAGCTGAGCCTCGGGGTCCAGACTGGAGGCGTTGGACAGAAAACGGACATGCAGAGGGGCCTCTGCCGTGAAGTTCTCAGACGTGGTTGTCTCTACGTTGTCTTTCATATAGACAGCCTGCAGATTGATGTCGGCAAAAGCACTCGTTGTCATCAGACAGGTCACTAAAAGGACCCATATTTTTCGATTTTTCATTTTCTTATGCGCTTAATTTGTGCAAAATTACAAATTATTATGCATTTATTCGTTATGAATTATGAATTATTTCGTAATTTTGTAGCGCAAAACAGAAAAATTGACGATTATGACACGAATATTAAGATATTTTTTCTTACTGGCAACGTGCTTTCTGCTGACTGACAGTGTGCTGGCGCAGGCGCAGTCATTCAAGGAACTGTATCAGGTGAAACGCAAGGAGACCATCTTCGGTATTGCCCGTCAAAACGGTCTTACCATCCAGGAACTCATTGCTGCCAATCCGGAGATGAATACTCCAGGCTACGAGCTGAAGAAGGGCGACTACATCAAGATTCCCTATCCCTCAGCAACAACAGCAGCGAAACAGCCTGCCCCCTCGACAACTCCTCAGCCGCAGATGCCTACACGTCCCGTTGTCACGGGAACAGACATACGCTATCGTGAGATTCGCGTGGGTGTCATGCTGCCCCTGCACATCCAAAACGGTGACGGTAAGCGCATGTTAGAATATTACCGTGGCGTGCTGATGGCGTGCGACAGTCTGAAGGTCAACGGCATCTCTACCGATGTACGGGCATGGAACGTCCCGGAGGATGGCGATCTGCAGCAAGTACTGCGCGACCCTTATGCTGCCAAGTGCGACCTGATAATCGGTCCGCTGTACAGCAAGCAGGTGAAGGAACTGTCGGCTTTTGTGCAGAAGAACAACATCCGTCTGCTGATACCCTTTAGTATCAGTGCGGGTGACGCGATGGAGAATCCCAACGTCTTCCAGGTGTTCCAGAACGGATACACCCTGAACCATGCCTACACGCAGCGCTTCGTACAGCGTTTCAAGGATGCTCACCTCATCATCATCGACTGCAATGACTCGACGAGTACTAAGGGAGGCTTTGTCACGACCCTGCGACGCAGGATGGATCAGGACGGTGTGAGTTATTCGCTGACCAACCTGAGAACCAGCGAGAAGGAATTCAAGGAGTGCTTCTCCATCAGTAGCCGTAACGTCGTGGTGCTCAACACCAGCAGACAGACGGAGATGAACGTGGCATTTGCCAAACTGAGCGGTCTGAAAGTCGCCATGCCCGGACTGCAGATATCGGTCTTCGGCTACCCCGAATGGCTGCAATATACCCGTCAGCAGCTGGACAATATGTATAAGTTCGACACCTACATTCCCTCGACGTACTATATGAGTCCGCTGTCGTCACGCGTGGAAAACTTCAAGAAGAAGTACCGCTGGAATTTCCATCAGGACATGCAGAGCTATCCGCAGCGCTTTGCTGCCACAGGTTTCGACCATGCATTCTTTATGATTAAGGGACTGCACCTGTACGGCAATCACTTTACGGGTACGGCAGGAACGGTGGGCTATGCACCCCTGCAGACACCGCTGCACTTTGAACGTGTAGGCAATGGCGGTCTGCAGAACAAGGCTATCTATTTCATCCACTATAGCCCCGACAACCGTATAGAAACCATCAGGTATTAACATGAGACAGCAAACGATGAGGGATGCTATAATAAACACGACGGCAAGAATGGCGAGGCGGCTTGTGGTCCTTTGCCTCTTCATACTCGTGCCTTTCACGGCCAGCGCACAGGTCGGTGAATACCGTACCGATTTGGCAGTAGGTTTCAGTGGCGGCTATGTGTCGAGCAATGTGGGTTTTGTTCCTGAAGTACCGCAAAGCCGGTTGGGAGGAATGACGGCAGGACTGACGGTGCGCTACACCTGTGAGAAGTATTTCAAGAGCATCTGCTCCCTGCAGGCTGAGGTGAATATCACACAGACAGGATGGAAAGAGGATATCCGCGACCTCGACGGCAACAAGGTGTTCTATAAGAGTGACCCGACGAAGAGCGATGCCCTGCGCTATGAACGGCGCATGACCTACCTGCAGATACCCCTCCTGGCACGCATGGGATGGGGACGTGAGCGCAAAGGCTTGCAGGGATACATCGTACTGGGTCCGCAAATAGGTACGTTCCTTGGCGAATCGGTGAAGAGCAATCTGGTGAAAGATGCCGAAACCCAGACGCAACGCTCGTCGAAGGTGGTGGCGCAGGACTCGCTGCCTGTACAGCGCAAGTTCGACTATGGCATCGTGGTCGGTGCAGGTGTGGAGGTTTCGATGAAAAAAGTGGGACACTTCATGGTTGAGGGACGTTACTATTACGGACTGGGCGACTTCTTTAACAACACCAAGAGCGACTTCTTCGGACGTAGCAACTTCGGACAGATTGTCGTCAAGGCAACGTGGCTCTTCGATATCATCAGAACTAAAAACGATAAAATCAAATAATTAAAAACTATGTTCAAAAATCATCCTAAAGGGCTGCTGCAAGCCGCCCTCAGCAACATGGGCGAGCGCTTTGGCTACTACATTATGAATGCCGTGCTCGTGCTGTTCCTCTGTTCTAAGTTCGGTCTCTCTGACGAGACCAGTGGAGTCATCTATTCCTGTTTCTATGCCGGCATCTACGTGCTGAGTCTCGTGGGAGGTATCATTGCCGACCGCACGCAGAACTACAAGGGTACCATCATGACGGGCTTGATAGTCATGGCATCAGGATACGTCATCCTCTCGGTACCCATCCTGGCAACGTCGGGAAATATCTCGTGGCTGCTGCCACTGACGTGTGTGGCACTGTTCTTCATTGCCTTCGGTAACGGTTTGTTCAAGGGCAACCTGCAGGCCATCGTAGGACAGATGTACGACAACTTCGAGGCGGAGGCTGCCAAGAAGGGTGAAGAGGCACTGCGCATTGCCAAGGGACAGCGCGACTCTGGTTTCCAGATTTTCTATGTCTTCATCAATATTGGTGGTCTTATCGCTCCTTTCGTTGCTCCGCTGCTGCGCTCTTGGTGGCTTCAGGTCAACGGACTGACCTATGATGCTGCTCTGCCGGCACTCTGTCATAAGTACCTCAACGAGGGCGCTTCCATGTCGGGAGAGGCCTTGGAGAACTTGACCGAACTGGTGAATAAGGTGGGAGGCTCTACTGCCGACCTCGCTGCTTTCAGTTCGCAGTATCTCGACATCTTCAATACGGGCATCCACTATTCGTTCATCGCCTCAGTGGTGGCCATGCTGATTTCACTCCTGATCTTCATCTTCTCGCGTGGCATGTTCCCCACACCGGGTAAGAAGGAAGCTGCACAGGTGGTGGAATATACCGAAGAAGAGAAACAGTCGATGGCTACGGAAATCAAGCAGCGCATGTTTGCCCTCTTTGCTGTGTTGGGCATCGCCGTCTTCTTCTGGTTCTCGTTCCATCAGAACGGTATGTCGCTGTCGTACTTTGCACGCGACTTCGTGGTGACGGACACCATTGCTCCTGAAATCTGGCAGGCTGTCAACCCCTTCTTCGTCATTGTGCTGACACCGATTATCATGTGGATATTCTCGTCACTGACACGTGCAGGACGCGCCATCTCCACACCGAGAAAGATTGCCTATGGTATGGGTATTGCCGGTATGGCTTACCTCTTCCTGGCGATATACTCCATGATGCAGGGCTATCCCTCTGCCGAGGAGTTCAAAGCGTTGGGCGATGCCGCCAAGGCTGGACTGAAGGCTGGTCCCTGGGTGCTCATCGTGGTCTATTTCTTCCTGACCGTTGCCGAGCTGTTTATCTCGCCGCTGGGCTTGTCGTTCGTGTCGAAGGTGGCTCCCAAGCACCTGCAGGGTCTCTGTCAGGGCTTGTGGTTAGGTGCAACAGCTGTCGGAAACCTGCTCTTGTGGATTGGTCCACTCATGTATAACAAGTGGCCTATCTGGGAGTGCTGGACAGTATTCCTCGTCGTTTGTCTCATCTCCATGGGCGTCATGTTCGGCATGGTGAAGTGGTTGGAACGAGTCACTAAGTAACGTGAAGGCTGTCGTCATCCTTGTCCTGACTCTCCTGCTCGGCGGTAAGTCGGTTGCACAGACCTTTACCGTGGTGGAGCTGAACTGCGAGAATCTGTTTGACTGCAAGCACGATTCCCTGAAACAGGATGAGGAGTGGCTGCCTGACGGACAACGTCATTGGACTCCTGCCCGCTATTGGCGCAAGCTGCGTCATATAGGACAGGAAGTCCTTTCTTGTCAGCAGGAAGGTTTCCCTGACTTGGTGGCACTCGTCGAGGTGGAGAACGACAGTTGCCTCTTTGACCTGACGCGGCGTTCGCTGTTGAGGAATGCAGGCTATGCGTACCTGATGACGCAGTCGCCCGATGTCCGTGGCATCGATGTCGCCTTGTTGTATCAGCCTTCGACGTTCCGTCCCCTCTGTTACGACTATCTCGGCGTCACCCCGTTGGAAGGTATGCGTCCCACAAGGGATGTCCTGTATGTTCAGGGAGAGACCGTCCAGCACGACACGCTGCATGTCTTCGTGGTCCATGCTCCCAGTCGTTTTGGAGGAGAACGAAAGTCGCGCCCTAACCGCCAGCTCGTAGCCGACCGTATTGCAGCAAGTATGCAGCAGCTGAAGGACAATGCCAAGGTGATAGTCTGTGGCGACTTCAACGATACGGCGAAAGATCCTGCTATGTGCTATCTGGAACAATGCGGGCTGCACAATGTCACCGCCTCTGCTACGGGCTGTCATGGCAAGGCGAAAGGTACCTACCGCTATCAGGGACGTTGGCAGAGCATCGACCACGTGCTGGTGAGCAAGGAACTGACGGATGCTGTCGAGGAGACGTGTATCAACGATGCACCGTTCCTGCTGGAAGAGGACAAGAAATACGGAGGTGTGAAACCTCTACGAACGTTTAACGGCTACCGTTATCAGCGGGGTTTCAGCGACCACTTGCCGCTGGTGGTTCGTTTCCGCTATCCTGCTTCGCTATAAATATAATAAGGAATAAATACACAAAAATATCAAACGTATGAACAAGAAATCATGGTGGATGCTGACCGTCATCCTGTGCTACGGTCTCACATTACATGCCCAGCCTAAGGGCGAAGCGTATTTTACCAAGGAAGAGATGCCTGACATGGTGAAGTTCCTGCCGGCACCGCCCGACAGTACGTCTGTCGATTTTGCCCGTGACTTGCACCGCTACTTCTGGGGCAAGGAGATGCGCAACCATCCTGAGCGTGCAGCAATGGCCAAGCGCGATGCCGTGTTCTCTTTGGAGACCATTCTCACGGAATATGAAGAGGCTTTCGGCATGAAGATTACCCAGGAGGAAACTCCGGAAATCTACAAGGTGCTGCTGGACGGTACGGAGACAGCGCAGAAAATCGGCAGCAACCCTAAGCGTTATTATATGCGCCGTCGTCCCTTCATGCGCTTCAATGAGCCAACGCTCTATCCGCAGGATGACGAAGATCTGCGCCACAACGGCTCCTATCCCTCAGGACACACCATTCTCGGTTGGAGTGCTGCCCTGCTGATGACGGAAATCAATCCCGACCGTGCCAACGAGATCATGGCTCGTGGTTATCAGTATGGTGAAAGTCGCGTCATTGTCGGTGCTCACTGGCAGAGTGACGTCGATGCCGGCAGACTGGTTGCCAGCGTTGCCTACGCTAAGATGCACACCAGCGACGCTTTCCTGAAGCAGATGGCGAAGGCCCGCAAGGAGTTCCAGCGTCTGTCGGAGAAGGCAAAGAAATAAGCGAGAACGCATAACAGCATGAAAGAGCCCCGATACTCTGGTCGAGTGTCGGGGCTCTTTGTATGGGGTCATCAATGGCGTCTTACTCCTTGATGTTCGGCAGCTCCAGTCCGATGCCCTTCTTCTTATCAACGGCTTTCAGGATGAAGCCGAGGATGAGGGCAGCAACACCAAGACAGGCCAGCATGACCAGCGGAGCGGTATAGTCCAGTTCCGTAGCACTGGTGCCTTCAGGATTGGTGGCGTCGAGCACCTTGCCGATGAGCAGGGGGAAGAGCCACAAGCCGATGTTCTGAATCCAGAAGATGAGCGCATAGGCAGAACCGATAACCTTTGCATCGACCAGCTTGGGAACGCTGGGCCACAGCGAGGCGGGAACCAGTGAGAACGATGCTCCCAGCACCAGGATGGTGACGTAGGCGATGATGATGCCGCCTACAGCACTACCCTTGAACAGGGGCAGGATGAAGGCGAACGTCAGGTGACAGAAGATGAGCAGCAGCGAACCTAACACCAGCATGGATACTGCCTTGCCGTGATGATCGAGATAACTGCCCAGGATAGGAGTGATGAGCACGGCCAACAAGGGGAATACGGCGAAGATGCTCTCAGCCGTCTGGCGCATATAACCCATGTAGCAATAGCAGATGAGGGCGGCAATGCTGATGGCCAACAGGCAGAACTTGTTGGCACTCTTCTTCTGGAAGTTAGAGGCGAAGCCGGCGGCAGCCACGACGAGCATGATAACATACTGCACGATGGTGACAGAAGGACTTGCCCAGAAAGAGTCAGCGTCAGGCGCTACCAGTGTCAGGTTGCACTGCAGCATGTTGACGGCATACTTCTGGAAGGGGAAGATAGCCGAATAATACAATACGCACAGCAGGGCAACAAGCCAGAAACCGCTGTCGCTAAGAATCTTTCCGATATCCGATACCTTGAAGGGATCGTCCTTCTCCTCAGCCTCACCAGTCTGAGCGTCCAGCTTCTGGTCCATGAAGAAATAGACGATGGTCATGATGAGGGCGATGCACATCAGTACGACACCGAAGGCTACGCTACGGCTGACGCTGACCACGCCACCCAGACGGGCAAAGAACGGCGAGAAAATCATGCAGGTGGCAACACCCAGACGTGCCAGAGCCATCTCTGAACCCATGGCCAGTGCCATCTCACGGCCCTTGAACCACTTCACGATACCACGGCTGACGGTGATGCCTGCCATCTCACAGCCACAACCGAAAATCATAAAGCCGCTGGCAGCAAACTTTGCCGAGGCGGGCATGCCCTCATAGAAGGGCGAGACACCTAACTCGTCGAATACAGGGATGTAGTTGAGGTTGTTGGTAAACCAGGTCTCCAGTCCACTACCTGCAAAGCTATCGCTGACGGCGTACCACTTGATGCAGGCACCGATAAACATAACGGCAGCGGAGAGCACCATGGTGAAGCGTACGCCCATCTTGTCGAGGATGATACCGGCAAAGATGAGGAAGAAGACAAAGACGTTGAGGAATACCTCTGAGCCCTGCATGGTGCCGAAGGCTGTCGAGTCCCAACCGCGCGTCTCCTGCATGAGGTCTTTGATGGGTGAGAGAATGTCCATGAAGATGTAGCTGCAGAACATGGCCATGGCCAGCAGCAGCAAGGCGGTCCAGCGCATGGCCGCTGAATCGCGCAGTGTCTTTTGAATTGCTTGTGTCATAATTACTTTGAATCGCTTTAACACTCCACGAAGAGTGCTAAAGCGAATACTGTTTAAATGATTTGATGATTATTTGATAATTACTTTCTTTCCATTGACAATGTACAGCCCCTTCGTCGGATTGGCTACACGCTGTCCCTTTATATTATAATAGGTGTTGTCCATCGGCATGCTCATAACAACCGGCGTAGAGATGCCCGTGGCACTGTCGGTGACAGTTCCCTTGATGAGAATTTGAGCCAGACCTAAGTCCTTCTTCTGTAATGCACCGTCTTTTAATGCACCGACATTATAGATGTTGACAATCAACGAGCAAGTGCCTTCGGTGGCGGTGGATGATGCGCTAATCTCTTTGGTATAGTAGGAGAAATATCCCTTTTCAGCATTGTTGCGGTTAGGCGATACAGCCTGCAAAAGAGAGGTCGTGCCGCCTGCATCTTTCCATGCCACGTCAATGTTGCCATTGTCGGTTCCCACCTTGCAGGCATAGAGTTCAACGCTTGATGCCTTGAACTTATAGCCACTCTTAGTGGTCATCGAAAAGATAACGGTATTGTCGTCAGCAGCTTCCGTCTGGATGCTTTGTGCCTGGTAGAGCGAGAAGCGAATGTTGTTGTAAGTACCATTCGTGCGCAACGCCAAGTTGTTGCCATTGCTGACGGTGGTTGATTCGATAAACTCGGCAATACCTTCTGAAACCTCAGCATTCGTATTGCTTGACATCGGCCAGAAGATGCTACCCTTGGTGCCGGTCTCCTCGCCACCACCAGTACCCCAAGGCAGCGTAGCACCCGCATAGTTCTGAACAGCGTCAGGAACGGCATTTGCTGCTGTTACGCTGTAGGTGTAAGGCACTACGACCGTCGTGCCGAAAGAAGTAGGCTTGGTGACGGAAGTGTTTGCAATGACGTTGTTGTCTGCCCATGTCACGGCTGTGGCATCGTCAGACTTATAGCAGTTCTTCACGTTAGAGGCGAAGTAGTTGCCTTCAATGAGGAACTCCGAGTTCTTGCGGGGGTTCATGCAGAGGCTGGCGCTTCCGCAGCTATAGTAGTTGTTCAGCATGTGTATCTTGCCGACGCGTCCCAATGGCATACGCTGACTGCAGCCGGGAGCCCACCAGTTAAAGGCGAAGGTCGTGTTCAGATAACCTGCTGACTCGCTGTCGCTGCTGCCGATGAGGTTGGTGTTCTGGTGCATGTATGAGCGGTCTGTATAGCGGAAGATACACCAGCTGACGGTGTTGAAGTCAGCACTGTTGGTAATATCGAAGTTACCGTCCATGCCGTCCATGAAGGCGCAGTGGTCTATCCAGCAGTGTTTGGCTCCCGTAGCAGAGATAAGGTCGTTGCCACCAGCATCGATAGAACCAGGACCCTGGAAGGTGATGTTACGAACGATGACGTTTGAACATCCTGATAACGAAAGAATACCCGACTTGCGGTAGCTCTCGTTGTTGTCACCGGTCTTTTCGATGATAATCTTTCGCGTATAATATTCAGTCTCTTCTTTGACATACTGACCATTGGGCAGTGTGCCACCACCACCGCTGGTACTCTTATGAGGTACGTCTGCTTCGTTCAGGGCATTGATGATTTCTTCTGTTACCTGCCACTTGGTGCAGATGCGGGCACCGTTGATACCCAGCACGGTCCTGTTGGAATTGGTTATTCCAATGTTCTCCGATACGATGAAGTCGCCGTCCGAACCATCCAGTACGACGACGCTATTCTGCTTGATAGCGTTCTGAATAGTGGCTTTCATGTCCTGACCAGTTGACTTTAGCGTGATTTTAGACCCACTAAAGCTTTCATACTGACTATAGTCAGAGATTCCGCCACCCGTACAATCGAAGGTGCTGGCGGCATCGGTGCGCGACGAGCGGGTGCAGAAGCCGAAGGGCGCATTCAGGTCGTAAGTGCTCTGTGCTACGGCTGTCATAGACAGCAGACCAGCGGCTATGGATAAAAATGTTTTCTTCATAATTCTCATTGTCTCAATTTCTCATTATCTCAATTACTCATTTTCCGTAGTATATCCTAATGCCTCCATTTCTAATGAAGCCCAGATGAAGGGACCTACGCCCTTGGCATCGTTATCGCGGATGGGTTCGGAGAGGTAGTAGGCATAGCTGCCGTCGCGGCGACGGTTTTCCTTCACCTTCGGAGCGGCCTTCCGCACCTTGTCGCTGAGTCCCGGACCCAGACCGGCAACCTCACAGCAGCGGGTCAGTGAGATGGTCTTGTCGGGATTGACCTTGATGAAGTTCTTGATGATGCCCTTGTAGGCCTTGATGCCTGCATCGCGGTATTTCTCGCCGAGATAGCCCATGCGATAAGCCTTCAACAGCACGTAGGCAAACATCGAGGAGCAGGTAGATTCCAGATAGTTTCCTTCACGCTCTGGTGAGTCCATCACCTGATACCACAGTCCTGTCTGCTTGTCCTGCCACTTGATGATGGCGTCCAGGTCTTTTTCTAACAAGGCAATCAGTTCAGGGCGGCGGTTATAGTTCTCAGGCAGGGCGTCCAACAGTTCGATGAGTGCCATGGAGTACCAACCTTGGGCACGTCCCCAGCAGTGTTGTGACAGACCCGTCTGCTTGTCTGCCCAGAACATCTCACGCGTCTCGTCGTATGCGTGACGGTTCAGACCCGTCACGGGGTCGAAGGTGCGCTGATAGGTGATGCTGATCTGGTTGACGGCATCGTCGTAAATCTTCTGTGCCTCCTTCTTGGTCAGCAGGTCGCGGGCTGTGAGTGTATAGAACGGCAGTCCCATGAAGATGCCGTCGAGCCACACCTGATAGGAGTAGATGGCCTTATGCCAATACACCTTGTCAACATCGGTACGGGGCTGGTTCTTCAGCTGGCGCATCATGAGTTGCATGGCTTTCAGGTTCTTGGCTTCGGGCCACTGCTGATACATGCGGGCAACGAAGTGTCCGGTGCGGATGTTGTCCAGGTTGTAGTCCTCCAATTTATAGCCTTGTATGCTGCCATCGTTCAGAATCATCGTGTCGGTATATTCCTGACAGTAGCGGCGAATGTCCTCGCCACCATACTTCAGATAGGTGTCGAGCATGGCTTCCAGCTCGATGCCCATGACGTAGCTCCACTTGGGTTTCTTGGCAAAGTCGAGCATGAACGACTTCGGCGTGCGCTTCATCTCAGAGTAGGTGAGCCACTCGGAATAGTGTTTGTAGGGTTTCTGCAGCAGTACCACGGAGCCGTTCACCTGCAGGTTGTCGAAGCGTACGTCACGGTACTGACCGGTCATGGAGTTGCCTGCTGCCACACCGTTGAACTGACAGTTCTTGACATCGATGTCATACACCTGACAGTCGTTGGGCATGCCGACAATCATCACACCGTACTTCGACTTCTGACACGTCACGTTCTCCATCCATACGTTGCGGACAGTGGGGTTGAAACCACGGCAGCACACCTCGCGAGGCTCGTAGTCGGTATTGATTTTCAGCACCGCCTCCTTGCACTGTCCGACGGTGACGTTGCGCATGTTGATGTTCTCAATCACACCGCCACGGCATGAATTGGTCTTGATGCGCAGCACACGGTCCAGGTTGGGAGAGTCCATCTTGCAGTCGTGGGCAAAGACATTCTGGCAACCGCCGGAAATCTCTGAGCCTATGACTACGCCGCCGTGACCGTTCTGCATTTCACAGTTGCGGATGATGATGTTCTTCGAAGGACGACCGGCAAAACGACCCTGACCGCCCTCGCGACCGTCGTTGTTACGTCCCGACTTGATGGCAATACAGTCGTCGCCGGTGTTGAAGAAACTGTTCTCTATCATGACACGGTCGCAACTCTCGGGGTCGCAGCCGTCGCCGTTAGGACCGTCGTTGTTGACATGTACGCCACGAACGGTGACATCGTTACACAACAGCGGATGAATGACCCAGAAGGGAGAGCGCAGCAGCGTGACGTCCTCAATGAGAACGCCGTCGCACTGGTTGGGACTGATGAGCTGCGGACGCAGACCATCCTGCGTACCGAAGCGTCGCTGGTCCATGTCGATGCCGTCTTCAGCAGCCTTCAGCAGGCGCTGACGGGCACCGTTCCACTGATGCACCTTCATGCCCTCCTTGAAACCGAAACGGGCATTGCTGACCCACGGCCACCAAGTTTCATTGGAACCGCCGCCATCGATGGTTCCCTTACCCGTGATGGCGATGTCCGTCTGCTGATAGGCATAGATGCAGGGTGACAGGTTCCAGCAATCGACACCTTCCCAGCGGGTGGGAACGATGGGGTAGAGCTCTGGTTCGAAGGCAAACTCCAGTACAGCGCCCTCTTCAATGACCAGGTTGACGTGGCTCTTCAACTCGATAGCTGCCGTCAGGAAGTGCTGTCCGGCAGGCACGATGACACGACCGCCGCCCTTCTTCGAACACTTCTCAATGGCCTTGTTGATGGCTTTCTGGTTCTTGGCGGCAATGTCTTTCGTTGACATTCCTTTCTTGGCAATCGTGGCGGTAGCTTTGGCTCCATACTTCGTAATAGGGAAGTCACGGTCGGTAAACTGCGGCACACGGATGCTCCGTTCAATCTGTTGGTACTGCTGGTCGTTCCATCCCTGAGCCTGCAGACCCAAGGTGACGAGGCATAATGTCAGCAATAGAAATAGCTTCTTCATCTTGAAAATCAATTAGTAATAGTTTGCATTTTGGCGACAAAGGTACAAAAAAAGGACGAAACATCGCCCTCTTTCACATTATTTATTATTATTGTCGCTGACAAACCATAACTTTACCGTTGACAAAACGTAACTTTACCGCCGACAAAACGTAACTTTGTCAGTGATAAATTAGGTGACTTTTATTCCGAAAGGCTATGGTATAGGCGGTTCAGCGCTTCTTCGGCATTGCCGTGCGCCTCGTCCAACAGCGTCACAAACTTTGAGCCGATGATGGCTCCGGCGGCATTCTGCTGGGCCGACTCTAACGTCTGACGGTTCGAGATGCCGAAGCCTATTATGCGAGGATTGCGCAGCTGCATCTGGTTGATGCGCCGGAAATAGGCCTGTTTCTGTTCGTCGAACGACTGCTGAGTACCCGTGACGGCAGCCGACGAAACCATGTAGATGAAGCCGTCGGTATGCTCGTCGATGAAGCGTATGCGCTCCTCCGAAGTCTCGGGAGTGATAAGCATGACGACGCGCAGGTCGTAGCGGTCGGCAACGGGCTTGACCAGTTGTAGATAGTCGTCGAAGGGCAGGTCAGGAATGATGACTCCGCTGACGCCACTGTCGGCACACGACTGACAGAAAGCTTCGATGCCGTATTGCATGATAGGGTTCAGATAGCCCATGAACACCAACGGAATGTTGACTTGCTCCTTTACAGCTGCCAGTTGTGTGAAGAGCGTGTGCAGGGTCATGCCGTTTCTCAGTGCTTTGGTGGCAGCGTCCTGAATGACGGGACCGTCGGCCATAGGGTCGCTGAAGGGAATGCCTACCTCTATCATGTCGATGCCTCCTCGCTGTAGTGCCAGAATGACGTCGGCAGTGCCGTCCAGCGTAGGAGCTCCGGCACAGAAATACAATGACAGTAGCTTGCGGTTTTTGTTCTCGGAGAACAGTTGATTGATCTTATTCATAGTGCTTGGATGAATGTTTTGAGTTGTTGTATATCCTTGAGCCCTGGTGCGAGCTCGAAACGAGAGTTGAGGTCCATGCCTGCCAAAAGAGGGTGGTGGAATGCCCGTACCTGTTCTGCATCGTCAGGACCGATGCCGCCGCTAAGCAGGAAGGGCGTCTCACCAGCGTAACTGGCGAGTACCGTCCAGTCGAACTTCGTGCCGTTGCCTCCCACCTGCTGTGCTTTCGTGTCGAAGAGGAAGTAGTCGGCCTGTCCCTCGTAGCACGCGGTCTGCTGCAGGTCCTCTGCCGTGGCAATGTTGAACGCCTTGATGATGGCGATGGAATCGCCATACAAGGAACGTAATGCCTGTAGGTAGGCGGGTGTCTCTTTGCTGTGCAACTGGATGACGTCAAGGGCGTAATCCTCCACGTGCTGACGGATGTCGTCAATAGCCGTATCGACGAACACTCCCACGCGCCGGCATTGCGTCGGCAGATAGGCAGGCTTCTCGCTGACATACCGACTGGATTTCGGCCAGAAGATGAACCCCATAAGGTCGATGCCGAGGGCTTCTGCGGCGCGAATGTTGTCGGCATCGCGCATGCCACAAACCTTGATCATCATAGGGCTTATGGGACTCATGGGGCTAATGGGTTAGCTGGTTGATGAAATCGTGAAGGGCGGTGCCGGGGTCGGCAGTTTTCATGAACGTCTCGCCGATGAGGAACCCTCGGAAACCTGCTTGACGTAGTGCACGGACTGTGTCCGGATGCGAGATGCCGCTCTCGCTGACCAGCACGGTCTGGTTTGTGGCGATGGCATCGCCACATACGGAACGAAGCTGCTCCGCGAGTTGGAACGAGGTCTCGACGTCCGTCACGAAGGAACCCAGGTGGCGGTTGTTGATGCCGCAAAGGTCGGGTTTCAGTTCGGCGTACGACAGTTCTTCCTCGCTGTGCATCTCGAGCAGCACTTCCAGTCCTAATGCGTGTGCCTTGTCCAACAGTGTCTTACACTCCTGTTTCGTAAGACAGGCGGCAATGAGCAGTACGGCAGACGCTCCGCAACGGACGGCAGCATACAGCTGTGCCTCGTCGATGACAAAGTTTTTGTAGAGGATGGGCAGTGTGACACCGCTTTGCCTCGCCGTTCTGATGAAGTCGTCCGAGCCCCCGAAGTAGTGCTCGTCGGTAAGGATGCTCACGGCGGCAGCCCCGTTTTCCTGATAACTCATCGGAATGACGTCGGCACGCCCTTCTTCCTTGATCCAACCCTTCGACGGTGAGCGGCGCTTGAACTCCGCAATGATGCCCGTCGGCGAGTTGAGGAGCGCCTGCCGCAGCGAGGGTTTTGGGGCATAGAGCGTCTCCAGTCCCTGGCGCTTGTGTGCGATGATTTCCTGTAGGATGTCCATATTCGATTAACTGTTCAGTTCCACGAACTTCTTGAATGTTTGTAGGGCGGCACCGCTGTCGATGCTCTCGCGGGCAATGGCGATACACTCTTCGATGCTCTTCTTGCCACGCTCCAGCACCTGAATGCCGAAGGCTGCATTTGCCATCACAATGTTCTTCTGTGCCGGCAAGGCTCTGTTCTCCAAGACGGCATCGAAGATGGCCTTTGCCTCTTCCTCCGTGGCTCCTGCCACTAACTCTTCGGGTAAGGCACGCTCAAAGCCAAGGTCGGCAGGCGTGAACAGACGCTCGTAGTCGTTGGTGGTGACTTTGAAGTCGCCGGTGAGCGATATCTCGTCGTAGCCGTCAATGCTGTTGACGATGCCGTAGTCGATGCCGATGCGCTGATATACCTGGTGATACAGGCGCATCTGGTCGAGATTGGCAACACCCAGCAGCTGACATTGCGGTTGACTGGGATTGACGATGGGCCCCAACAGGTTGAAGATGGTGGGAAACTGCAGGGCCTTGCGGATGGGACCCACAAACTTCATCGCCTTGGCAAACAGCTGGGCATGCAGATAGACGATGCCTGCTTCGTCGAGACAGCGGTTGAGCTGGTCGATGTTGTCGGTGAACTTCACACCATGCTGTGCGATGACGTTCGATGCGCCGCTGGTCGAGGTGGCGGCATAGTTGCCGTGTTTGGCCACCTTATACCCTGCGCCGGCAATGACGAAACACGACGTGGTGGAGATGTTAAACGTGTTCTTGCGGTCGCCGCCCGTTCCCACGACGTCGATATAGCGGTCGCAGTTCAGGGGAACGGGAACGCCAGTCTCTAAGATACCATCGCGGAATCCTAACAGTTCATCGACGGTGACGCCGCGCATCTGCAAGGCGGTCAGCAGGGCGGTAATCTGCTCGGTGGGATATTCACTATGAGTGATGCCGATGAGTACGGCCTTCATTTCTTCACGAGACAGCATCTCGTGGTTGAGCAGTTTTGCTAAAATCTCTTTCATAAGTCTATAAAGTTTTTAATGATTATGCTACCTTCAGGGGTCAATACACTCTCGGGATGGAACTGTATGCCGTGGATGTCGTATTCCTTGTGGCGCAGTGCCATGATTTGTCCCTCGTCACTCACTGCCGTTACGGTTAGGCAATCGGGGAGCTGGTCGGTAGCTACCACCCAAGAGTGATAGCGGCCTACAGTAAAAGTCTCGGGGAGTCCGCAGAAGATGGGGTCGTCGGCCATGATATGGGCTGGAGTGGCAACACCGTGAAACACCTCGCTGAGGTTTTCCAACCGTGCGCCAAAGGCCTCACCGATGGCCTGATGACCCAGACAGACGCCCAGCATCGGTTTTCTGCTTGCATAGGTCTTGATGACATCCAATAGAAGACCCGCCTCGCTGGGAATGCCGGGACCGGGTGAGAGGATGATCTTGTCGTAAGCCTCAAGGGCTTCGATGTTGAACTGGTCGTTGCGCAGTACCGTCACCTCTGCTCCCAGTGCTTTCACCAGATGGGCAAGGTTGTAGGTGAACGAGTCGTAGTTGTCGATGATGACTGTTTTCATAATGGGTCTTATGGGTCTTATAAGTCTTATAGGTCTAATGGGTCTTATAGGGTTTCTGCTTGGAGGATGGCGCGGCGGAGCGCTCCTAACTTGTTATTGACTTCCTGCAGTTCGTAGTCTTCGTTGCTCTTGGCAACGATGCCGCCACCAGCCTGAAACCATAGCTCGCCGTTGCGGGCTACAAAGGTGCGGATGGTGATGGCCTGGTTCAGACTGCCGTCCAGCCCGATGATGCCGATGCATCCGCCGTATGCTCCACGGTTGTGTGGCTCGTATTCGCTGATGAGTTGCAGGGCGCGCACCTTGGGCGCTCCGCTCAGCGTACCGGCAGGGAACGTGTCGATGAATGCCTGGATGGGGTCTTTGTCGGCATCCAGTTCTCCGCTGACCCTGCTCACCAGATGGATGACGTGCGAGTAATACTGTATATCCTTGTAGTAATCGACCTTCACGTCGTGACAGTTGCGACTGAGGTCGTTGCGGGCCAAATCCACCAGCATGACGTGCTCGGCATTCTCTTTGGGGTCGTTGCGCAGGAACTCTGCTCCCTGACGGTCTTTCTCCTTGTCGCCTGTACGTTTGGTTGTACCGGCAATAGGGTCGATGAATGCCTTCCGACCTTCGATACGGCAATGCGTCTCAGGACTGCTGCCAAAGATACGGAAACCGCCGAAGTCGAAATAGAACAGATAGGGTGAGGGATTGATGCTGCGAAGAGTACGGTAAAGTTTGAAGTCATCGCCTTCGTAGCGCTGTACGAAACGGCGTGACAGTACGATTTGGAAGACATCGCCGCGCAGGCAGTGCTGGATGCCGCGGCGGATGTTTGCCTTGTGCTCTTCGTCAGTCAGCGTGGATGTGACATCGCCTATGGGGTGGAAGTCGTAAGTTTTCACGCTCGCCTTGTTCATGGCTTTCAGCACCTCCGTGACCTCACTCTCGCCGCCAAGCGACACTATCTTCAGTTGGTTGTTGTGATGGTCGAAGACGATGACAACCTTATACAATATATAGAGAATGTCGGGAGCGTCGTTCTTCTCCTGTGTCTCGTCTTTTACGGGAATGCTCTCGAAATAGCGCACCGCATTGAATGAGGTGTAGCCGAAGAGTCCGAAGACTGAGGCGTCAGCCCCTTCCACTTGGATGCTGTCGGTGAGTGCATGGATGGCTTGTGCCGTGCTGAAACGCTCTGACAGCGGCTCTTGACGCGTCGTTCCGTCCGGATAGTGAATCGTCGCCGTGCCGTGGTTGATGGCAACGCTGGCGATGGGGTGGATGCCGATAAAGGAGCGGGCGCTGTCCTTGTCGTGATAGTCGCAGCATTCCATCAGCACACTCTGTGGATAAAGGTCGCGCAGCCGCAGATAGACACCTACCGGTGTGTGGAGGTCAGCCAGAAGGGTCTGACTCGTGGTGGTATATTGAAATGTCTTCATCGTTATTGTTCTTTTTGTTGTTCTTGATAGTTCAGGTAAGTCTCTATGTCCTTGTCGCCTCGACCGCTGACGGTCAGCACCACCACATCGTCTTTCTTGAATGTCATCTTCGACAGGGCGGCAACAGCATGCGCACTCTCCAAAGCAGGAATGATGCCCTCCAGGCGTGTCATTTCGAAAGCGGCCTTGACGGCTTCGTCATCGTTGATGCTATAGACTGTGGCACGATGCTGTACGGCAAGGTTGGCATGCATGGGACCGATGCCCGGGTAGTCGAGACCTGCCGAGATACTTTCCGCCTCGATAATCTGACCGTCGGGGGTTTGCATGACCAGCGTCTTTGCCCCGTGCAGGATACCCAGTCGCCCGGCGTGAATGGTTGCTGCCGTATGTCCTGTGTCTGCTCCTTGTCCGCCGGCCTCTGCCAGGACAATCTTCACACGCTCGTCATCGATATAGTGGTAGATGGTTCCAGCAGCATTACTGCCGCCACCGACACATGCCATCAGGTAGTCGGGGTAGTCGCGACCCACTTTTTCCTGCAGTTGCTCCTTGATTTCCTCGGAAATGATACTTTGCAGTCGTGCCACCATGTCGGGGTAGGGGTGAGGACCCACCGTGCTTCCAATAATATAAAAGGTGTCGGCAGGATGACAGCACCAGTCACGGATAGCCTCGTTGGTAGCATCTTTCAGTGTCCAGTTGCCAGTTTTGACAGGACGTACCTCGGCTCCTAACATCTTCATACGCTCCACGTTGACGTGCTGGCGCTCCACGTCGAGGGCTCCCTGATAGACGACGCAGGGCATGTTCATCAGCGCACAGACCGTCGCCGTTGCTACACCGTGCTGTCCGGCACCCGTCTCGGCGATGATGCGTTTCATACCCATCTTCTTCGCGAGAAGAATCTGACCGATGGTGTTGTTGATTTTGTGAGCACCGGTGTGGTTCAGGTCTTCGCGCTTCAGATACAGCTGACAACCGTATTTCTCACTCATGCGCTGTGCCAGATAGAGGGGCGATGGTCTGCCGACGTAGTCGCGCAACAGGGCGCGGTACTCGTCTTGAAACTCCTTGGACTCGATGATGGGCAAATACTCTTCTTGCAATTTCTTTACCGTAGCATAGAGAATCTCGGGTACGTATGCACCGCCGAATTCTCCGTAAAAGCCTTTGTTATCTACTAAATATCCCATGATGTTTAAGTTTTGTTTGTTTCTTCCGTTGGTTGTAAACAGAAAAAGAGGCCGTCGCGCTAACGACGAGCCTCTTCTTTTATCTGTTTTGAAAACAATATATAATGGCTACGTACCCCGCGACTATTTGAATCTCGAGTTACGCCACCACCAAATATTATTCATTGTTTTCATGTTGTGCATAGTTTTGTTTTTGATTTACGGCGACAAAGGTACGCATTATTCTTTAAATCTGCAAATATTTTCACCATTATTTTTATGTTTTGATAGAAAAAGTGTGTTTTTACTATTATATCACAAATATTGGATGCAAAAACTGCCTAAGGAGTTGCCCACTTGTAGTCGTTGATGTCGAGCAATAGTTTGATGCCGAGTGCGAATCCTTTCCGCCCCGTTACTTGGATAAACTTGTTTTGATTTTCTGGGTGACTGACCAAATTCAATTCGTCTTTCAACTTGGCGGGTTTGCTGTCAGACAGATAGACAATCAACAGTTCCTGGTATCTGGTGGGGAATTGCGCTTCAACGGTCTTGTTGCTGTCGTAGGGTTTGTCGGCAAGTACGATGGCAGTGTTATAGTTGTTGAAGCCAGGATAGTCAAAGCTGATATTCTCTTTGTTGCCTTTTACGGCGGCAACGATGTAGCCTTTCACGGTCATATTGGATTGTTCTGGAGCAGCAATGGCCTCAGCCACCGTCATCACTCCATTGGTCTGCTGATCATTGTCATCTCCAATATCTTCACCTTCCTCTTCATCCTCATCTCCGTAAGTAACGTCTTCCTCCTCAGAGCCCTCCTCTTCCGGATTGTCAATGCTCTCTCCTTCTTTGACGGCATCAGGCTGCTCGTCTTGTGTGACGACGTGGTGAGGATCCACCTCGATGGCTTTCACCTTCTTGAGACCCGACAGAGTCAGGTAAGTATCTCGCGTACCACTTATAAATACATACTGGTTGTAGTATTGCGGATTGCTTTCCAGATTGTAAGCTTCTTTGATGCCTTTACTGGCATCAGTCAGACAGATGGGGAAGAGTTCTTCTTTATCAAATTGGTTGTTGGTGCCGTTCGACTGTCTGCTGGCTAAGACGATGGCAGTGCTTCCTGCAAAGGGAGACGAGTAGGTTGCATTGCTCATGGCTTTGGTGGTGGAAGCAACGATGAAACCTTTTACACATATCGGGGTCCCTATCGGCTGTTGCTGTGCTTCGGCGATGGTCAGGGCAGTCTGCTTCGCATTGTCAGAAATACCGACAAGCGATATTCCACTGCTGTTATTGCTTTCAGGAACAATGCTTTTCTCGCATCCAAAGAACAGAATGCAGACGATGAGAAAACAAAGGTTGTAAAGGCGTTTCATAGTATGAAGACAGACGAAAAAGCAGGAAAATATGAAAAAAATAGGCAAAAAATTTGCATTTTATATATTTATTACCTAAATTTGCCCCCGATAAGCCATACGTTGGCCATTGCCACGATAACTTATCGTTATTCATAAGATGGAGGTTGGTAGCGTCCTGCACCAACCTCTTTTCTTATGAACAAATGTTTAGATTTCCCAAGCAATAGCGGAAGCTCCCAATACGGCGGCTGACGCTCCGTCAAGACCGCTGATGAGGAACTGCGCTTTACCTTTATAGACGTTCATTACATGCTCCTCGTAAGACTTCTTGATGGGCTCCATCAGCAAGTCTCCTGCCTTGGTCATACCTCCGAAGAAGATAAAGGCTTCCGGTGAGCAGAAGGTGGCAAAGTCGGCACAGGCCTCACCCAGCATCTTGCCCGTAAACTCATAAATCTCACGTGCCAGTTGGTCGCCCTGTCCTGCAGCGATGCTGACGTCTAACGAGGTGATGTCGGCAGGATTCATCTTACGCAACAGCGACGGACGGTCTGTCTCTTCCAACAGTTGACGGGCAGTTCGCGCTACACCTGTGGCAGAGCAATAAGCCTCTAAGCAGCCGGTACGTCCACAACCACAGAGACGTCCTTCCTTACCGCGCACCATCGTGACGTGTCCCAGTTCGCCAGCCATACCGTCACTACCATAGACCAGTTGACCATTGGCTACAACACCGGAACCTACACCCGTTCCAAGGGTGATGACGATGAAGTTCTTCATACCTCGAGCCACGCCATATACCATTTCTCCGATGGCTGCGGCGTTGGCATCGTTGGTGATGGATACCGGCAAGTTGCCCAGACGCTCACTGAACATCTTAGCCAAGGGAACGGCAGTCTCGTGCGCCCACTTGATATTAGGAGCATACTCGATGGCGCCCGTATAGTAGTTGCCATTAGGGGCTCCTATGCCCATCGCCTTGATTTTCTCAAGGCCTCCCGTCTGTTCAATGATAGCCTGCAGGGCATTGATGGAAGCGTTGACAAACGCCTCTGCCGAGTCATAATCCTGTGTTTTGATAGCGGTGGTGGCCTTGATGTCGCCACGCTGATCGACAATGCCGAAAACGGCGTTGGTGCCTCCTAAGTCTAAACCGATGACATGAGGCTTGATTCCTTGTTGCTCGTTCATAGTGAATATGAATATTTGTGACTGTTTGTAATGAAAATGTTGATTTTTGACGGCAAAGATAATGAATAAATGGCAAAACTCTCCGACTTTAACTCCCTTTAACGTGCTATAGGCTGCAAACTCCCTATTTTTTTGTAATTTTGCACCCGATATGGTATTTCCTATACATATAAACATAGTAGATTTAGTGCTGAAGGGGGTGCTCATTGGCATGGTCGCCTCGGCACCCATGGGACCGGTCGGCGTGCTTTGCGTGCAGCGAACCCTGAACAAGGGGCGCTGGTTCGGACTGGTGACGGGCATCGGTGCTGCCATCAGCGACATTTTCTATGCAGGAATTACGGGTTTTGGCATGGCCTTCGTCATGGATTTCATCAACAACGACCGCAATAAGTTCTATCTGCAGATTATAGGCAGTGTCATGCTGTTGGCTTTTGGTATCTACACGTGGTGCAGCGACCCGACGAAGAACATCCATAAGCCGGGCAAGAAACGCGGCTCCTATTGGTATAACATGTGGACCGCCTTTTTAGTGACGTTCTCCAACCCGCTCATCGTCTTCCTCTTCATGGGTCTTTTTGCCCAGTTTGCCTTTGTCATTCCCGACCGTCCGATAGAAATGCTTGTAGGCTTTGCCAGTATTGTTGGCGGAGCCCTGCTGTGGTGGTACGGACTGACATGGCTGGTAGATAAGGCTCGCACCATCTTTGATGAGGGCGGCATCCGCATCATCAACCAGATTATTGGTGCAGTGGTTATCGTCGTATCCATTATCTTCCTCTTCGGCACCATGACCAATCTCTACACGTTCTTTTAGCAGGTAGAGCGTCCCAATTGTAAATAAATAGTAAATTGTAAATTATCAAATTGTAAATAACATAGATGTTTATCGCCAACGAATTAAGAAAGACGAACATTGCAGAGTATCTGCTCTATATGTGGCAGATTGAAGATACCATCCGTGCCTTCGACTGCTCCATCAGTCGCATCCGTCGGGAGTATATTGACTGCTTCGACTACAACGACGAGCAGAAAGAAGAGGAGGCCGATTGGTTTGGCAATCTCATCCGCATGATGAATTCGGAGGGATGCCGCGAGCAGGGTCATCTGCAAATCAACAAGGTCACGATGCAACAGCTGACCGAGCTACATGCACAGTTGCTGTCATCGTCGAAGTATCCTTTCTACAATGCCGAATACTACAAGGTACTCCCCTATATTGTGGAACTGCGCAACCATGGTGCCGACAAGGAAGAGAACGAGATAGAGACCTGTTTCAATTCACTTTATGGCGTCATGCTGCTGCGACTGCAGCAGAAGGAGATTTCCGCTAATACGCAGCAGGCCGTCAAGGAGATAACAACCCTGATAGGAATGCTGAACGACTATTATCTGAAAGACAAGCAGGAACCCCTGGAGTTCTAAGTCATCAATAGAACATCAAAAATCATAAGCTATGAATATACTGATAACAGGCTGTAAAGGCCAACTGGGCAACGAGATTCGGTTGCTGGAGAAGAACTATCCTCAGCATGAGTTTTTCAATACCGATGTCGATGAACTCGATATTACCAATCTATTGGCTGTGGAGCAGTTCGTTGCCGAGAACAAGATTGACGGTATCGTCAACTGTGCCGCCTTTACGGCGGTCGATAAGGCAGAGGATAACAAGGAACGGTGTACTACCCTGAACACGGTAGCTCCGTCCTATCTGGCATCGGCTGTCGAGAAGCGTGGCGGTTGGATGATTCAGATTTCCACCGACTACGTCTTTGACGGTACCAAGCATACACCGTACGTCGAGACCGATACACCGTGTCCCAACAGCGTCTATGGCTCCACTAAACTGGCAGGCGAGTTAGGCGTTACGAAGTTCTGCAAGCGCACCATGATTATCCGTACGGCATGGCTGTATTCCACTTATGGCAACAACTTCGTGAAGACGATGATTCGCCTGGGAAAGGAGAAATCGGAGTTAGGCGTCATCTTCGATCAGGTGGGAACGCCGACCTATGCCCACGACTTGGCACAGGTCATTATGACTGCCATTGAGCAAGGCATCCAGCCAGGGGTCTATCACTTCTCTAACGAGGGTGTCATCTCTTGGTACGACTTTACCAAGGCCATTCACCGCTTGGCGGGCATCACCACTTGCCATGTCCGTCCGCTGCATACGGCAGAGTATCCTACTCCTGCCCATCGTCCTCACTACTCGGTGCTTGACAAGACGAAAATCAAGCAGACCTATCATATCGAAATTCCCTATTGGGAGGAGAGTCTTGCCGAGTGTATTGCTAAATTGTAAAATCATACAATTCCCAAATAAATAGTAAATTGTAAATCGTCAAATTGTAAATTAGTATTGTGAATCAAGAAATAGAACGTAGAAGAACATTTGCGATTATCTCGCACCCCGATGCCGGTAAGACCACACTGACGGAAAAGTTCCTGCTGTTTGGCGGACAGATACAGGTCGCTGGCGCTGTCAAGAACAACAAGATTAAGAAGACCGCTACTTCCGACTGGATGGACATCGAGAAACAGCGTGGTATCTCCGTTTCGACCTCTGTGATGGAGTTCGACTATACGCCTGATGGTTCCGATATAGAATATAAGGTGAACATCCTCGATACGCCGGGTCACCAGGACTTTGCTGAGGATACCTATCGCACACTGACAGCAGTAGATTCTGCCATCATCGTCGTCGATGGTGCCAAGGGTGTGGAGACCCAGACCCGTAAACTGATGTCGGTCTGTCGCATGCGCAACACCCCCGTTATCATCTTTATCAATAAGATGGACCGCGAGGGACGTGACCCCTTCGACCTGCTCGACGAGTTGGAGAAGGAACTGGAAATCAAGGTACGCCCCCTGTCATGGCCTATCAACCAAGGTGCCAAGTTCAAGGGCGTGTATAACATCTATGAGAACAAACTCGACCTCTTCACCCCTGACAAGCAGCGCGTTACCGAGAAGGTAAGTGTGGATGTCAGTTCTGCTGAGCTCGACGAGCGCATCGGCGAGCAGGATGCACAGAAGTTGCGTGACGACCTGGAGCTGGTCGATGGCGTCTATCCTGAGTTCGACGTTGAGACCTATCGCTCTGCCGAGGTGGCTCCCGTCTTCTTTGGTTCAGCCCTCAACAACTTCGGTGTCCAGGAACTGCTGAACTGCTTCGTTGAGATAGCCCCTTCTCCCAAACCTACCAAGGCCGAGGAGCGCGACGTGCAACCCGACGAGCCGAAGTTTACGGGATTCATCTTCAAGATTACCGCCAATATCGATCCTAACCACCGCTCCTGCATCGCTTTCTGCAAGGTTTGCTCGGGTAAGTTCCAGCGCAACCAACCCTATCTGCATGTCCGTCAGGGTAAGACGCTGCGCTTCTCCAGTCCTACGCAGTTTATGGCTCAGCGCAAGAGTACCATCGACGAAGCATGGCCCGGCGACATCGTGGGACTGCCCGACAACGGCATCTTCAAGATTGGCGATACGCTGACTGAAGGAGAACAGCTACATTTCCGTGGTCTGCCGTCGTTCTCGCCCGAACTCTTCAAGTACATCGAGAACGATGACCCCATGAAGTCGAAGCAGTTGCAGAAAGGCATCGACCAGCTCATGGACGAGGGTGTTGCTCAGTTGTTCGTCAACCAGTTCAACGGTCGCAAGATTATCGGTACCGTCGGACAACTGCAGTTCGAAGTCATCCAGTATCGTCTGGAGAACGAGTACAATGCCAAGTGCCGCTGGGAGCCTGTCCACCTGTATAAGGCCTGCTGGATTGAGAGCGACGATGACGCTGAGTTGGAGAACTTCAAGAAGCGCAAGTATCAGTATATGGCGAAAGACAAAGAGGGTCGTGACGTGTTCCTTGCCGACAGCGGCTACGTGCTGTCCATGGCACAGGAAGACTTTAAGCATATCCGCTTCCACTTTACGTCGGAATTTTAGGTTTCAAGTTTCAGGTTTCAAGTATGACACGAGAATTGGATATAAAGAACGCGGTGGAAGTGCTGCGCAAGGGTGGAGTGATACTCTATCCTACTGATACCGTGTGGGGCATTGGTTGCGACGCTACCAATGCCGAGGCAGTGAAGCGAGTCTATGACATCAAGCAGCGCGATGACTCCAAGGCACTTATCTGCATGGTCGATAGCGATGCCCGTCTGCAACGCTACGTCCGCCAGGTGCCTGATGTGGCGTGGCAACTCATCGACAGTCTGCAGGATAGCGATGCCAAACCTACAACGCTCATCCTCGACGGTGCCGTCAACCTGGCACCCAACCTCATTGCTGAAGATGGTTCGATAGCCCTGCGCATCACCAACGAGCCCTTCTCGAAAGAACTTTGCTATCGTTTCCAGAAGGCGCTGGTCTCCACCTCTGCGAATATCAGTGGTGAGCCTGCTGCCCAGAACTTCTGCGACATCGACCCTCGCATCGTCGAGGCTGTCGATTACGTCTGCTGGACACGCCGTCAGGAGCACAAGCCCCATCAGCCCAGCAGCATCATCCGCCTGCGTCCCGACGGTGAAGTGACGATTATCAGGAAGTGATGGATGATGTATGATGTAAGATGTAAGAGGTTAGTGATAGCGCTTACGATGATGAAGTATTAGCACTCGCGGTAAAAGTCGAGTGCTTCTTTTATTTCTTCCTCGGTAGCCGTTTGGTTGATGCGGATGTCGCCGATATTGCCTAACAGGGTGAAGTTGATAGTTTTGCCCTGATTCTTTTTGTCGTGGTGCATCAGCTCCAGCAGGCGGGGATAGTCGTCGCAGGTAATGGTCATGCGACCATAATGTTCCTTGATAAAGCTGACGGTCTGTTGCAGGCGCTCGGAGGAGAAGCCGCACTTGACGGCACTCAGGTAGAGTTCAACGATGAGGCCGTAGGCTACGGCATAGCCATGAAGGATAGGGAAGCCCACCCCCTGCTTCTCCCCAAGGGAGGAGGGTTGAGCACACCGTTCGAAGGACAGCGATTCGAAGGCGTGTCCGGCAGTATGTCCTAAGTTCAGGGCCTTGCGCAGTCCCTTCTCTGTCGGGTCTTCGGTGACGATGTGTTGCTTGAAGGCTACGCTGTCTTCTATCGCGGCAGCAAATTGGCTTTCCCCTTCGGGCCGCCGAGCTGAACCTTGTTCACTTCTCACTTCTATATCTTCCCTTATCAGTTCTGCCCACATCTTTTCATCGGACAGCAGGCCGTGCTTTAACATCTCGGCAAAGCCGGAGAGGAAGTTCTCACAGTCTAAGGTCTGCAGGAACGTGGTGTCAAGGATGACGCTGCTGGCATTGTTGAAAACGCCAATCTCGTTCTTCAGTCCCCCGAAGTTGATGCCCGTCTTGCCACCCACCGAGGCATCGACCATGGCAAGCAGCGTCGTGGGGATGTTGATAAACTGAATACCCCGCTTGAAGGTGGAAGCAGCAAAACCGCCCAGGTCTGTCACCATACCGCCGCCCAGATTGATCATCAGCGAGTGGCGGGTGGCTCCTCCGCGTTGCAGTTCGCTCCACACATGGCTCAGCGACGCCAAATCCTTGTGCTGGTCGGTGGCTTCAATCGTGATGACCGTAGCCCCCTCCATGCAGGGGAAATGCTCAATGACCGGCAGACAGCAGCGGCGTGTTGTCTCGTCGGTCAGCACGAACAGGCGGTCGTGCGGACAGTCGGCAATGGCGGTGGTGAGTGACTGGTTGAGATCTTTCGATAGGATGACGCGTTGCTTTTCCATATAGTTTTTGTTGCTTATTGGGGTGCAAAAATAATATAAATATATGAAAAACGTATATAAAATGCGCGTTATTTTTAAACTTTATTCTATTTTTGCAGTCTCTAAACTAAATGGATGCAGTAATTTTGTCGTAGCATGAAGAGATTTTTATTTTCCATACTATCGTTACTGATAGCTCTTGTTGCCATGGCCCAGCACAGCGTGAAAGGTATCATTGTTGAGGCTGGCACCGAGGAACCCATGGTGCAAACCACCGTTCGTCTGTTGAAGAAAGACAGCACTGTAGTATCTGGTGGCGTGACAGATGTCATGGGACGTTTCCAGGTGAAGATTCCCAAGACGGGGCGTTACACCATTCAGATTACCTGTGTGGGCTATAAGCCGCTGTCGCTGACCCTGAAGTTAGGTGGCGACAAGGACTTCGACATGGGCACCGTGGTCATGGAGCCCGATGCTGTGATGCTGAATGATGCCGTGGTGACTGGTCAGGCGTCGAAAGTCATTGTGAAGGCCGACACCTTTGTCTATAATGCCTCTGCCTACCGAACGCCGGAGGGTGCCGTGCTGGAGGAGTTGGTGAAGCGACTGCCGGGTGCCCAGATTGACGATGACGGCAAGATTACCATCAACGGCAAGGAGGTGAAGAAGATTATGGTCGATGGCAAGGAATTCATGACAGGCGATACCAAGACGGCTCTGAAGAATTTGCCCACCGATATTGTAGAACGTGTGAAGGCCTACGACATGAAAAGCGACCAGGCACGTGTCAGCGGTGTCGATGATGGTGAGGAAGAGACGGTACTCGACTTCGGCATTAAGAAAGGTATGAACAAGGGCTTTATGCTCAATGCCGATGTAGGTATAGGCACGCACCACCGTTATAGCGGTCGCCTGTTTAGCGGATGGATGAAGGACGACTTGAAGGTGATGTTCATGAGCAACGGCAACAACGTCGGCGACATGGGTTACTCCAACCGTGGCGGGCGCTGGGGCGCCGGACGTCAGGGTTTGTCGGCTCCTAAGATGACGGGTCTGAACCTCAACTACGAGCAGAGGGACCGCCTGAAGCTGGACGGAAGCATCCGCTGGAACCATCGGGACGAAGACAATCTGATACACAAATCGACGGAGAACTTCATGAGTTCTACGGCATCGACCTTCGGCAACGACATCAGCCAGGGCTATAACCGTACGAACAGCTGGGACGGACGACTGCGACTGGAGTGGCAGCCCGACACCCTTTGGAATGTGATGTTCCGCCCGCAATGGAGATACAACAGCGACGACGGCTTGTCGATGGGACGCAGTGCGACGTTCGGTGCTGACCCCTACGCCCAGCAGGGCATTACCGACCCGTTGGAGGCCAGTCAGATGAATGAGCTGGTGACCGCCGGACTGGTGAAGAACAGCAACCTCAGCAACGGCATCAGCTACAGCGACTCCAAGACCGTTGCCGGCAATCTGCAAATCAACAGGAAACTGAACAGTCGGGGGCGCAACATCATGGTGAGCTTCTATGCCAACTACAGCGAAGGCATGAGTCGCTCGTTTACCAACGACTCGGTGAACTACTACCAGGTGACGACGGGCGATACCTATCAGGCCAACCGCTATGCCGTGACGCCTACCAAAAACTGGAACTACAATGTGAAAGCCACCTACAGCGAGCCCATCCTCCCGAAGACCTACCTGCAGTTTGCCTATCAGTTCGAGTACAAATACTCCAAGAGCGACCGCAGCACTTTCGACCTGAGCCGCCAGGGGTGGGACTTCTTCAACGTCGTGCCTCGTTATCGCGGATGGGACGATGAGCTGGCGCTGATGGGCGATGCACCGTTGGACAACTATCGCAACAGCAATCTCAGCCGCTACTCGGCATACCGCAACTACATCCATACCGGCGAGGTCATGCTGCGCGTCGTGCAGAAAGCCTATCAGCTGAATGTCGGTGTGAAACTCATCCCGCAGCGCTCGCGCTTCACCCAGAACTACCAGGGCGTGTTCAAGGATACCACACGCACCGTTACCAATATCTCGCCGACTGCCGACTTCCGCTATAAGTTCAGCGATGTCAGCCAGTTGCGCTTTACCTACCGTGCCAATACCTCACAGCCGTCGATGACCGATCTGATAGACATCGAGGACAATAGCAACCCGCTGAACATCCGCAGGGGTAATCCGGGACTGAAGCCTTCGTTCACACAGTCGTTGCGTCTGTTCTATAATAACTATATACAGAGCCATCAGCGCAGCCTTATGGGACACCTCTTCTTCAACACCACGAAGAACAGCGTGAGCAATATGGTGACGTACGACCCCGTGACGGGCGGCATGACGACACGGCCTGAGAACATCAATGGCAACTGGGATGCCTTCGGCATGTTTATGTTCAATACCGCCATCGACTCGGCAGCGTTCTTCTATGTCAACACCTTCACCACCCTGCGCTACGTTAACAGCGTGGGCTATGTCAGCGTGAACAAGCAGAACTCCGAGAAATCGACGACCCACTCCACAACGATTGGTGAGCGCCTCGCTGCCAGCTACCGTAACGGTTGGTTAGAGGTGGAGCTGAACGGACAGGTGGATTATCTGAGGGCTCGCAGCGTGCTGCAGTCGAACAACAACCTCGACACGTGGACCTTCTCCTACGGCGGCAGCGTCATGGTAACGGCTCCTTGGGGCACGCAGATAGCCACGAGCATGAATATGAACAGCCGCCGAGGCTATAACGATGCTGCCATGAACACCAACGAGCTGATATGGAATGCCCAGCTGTCGCAGTCGTTCCTCAAGGGCAATGCCCTGACCTTGCAGCTGCAGTTCTACGACCTGCTACACAAGCAATCCACCTTCAGCCGCAGCGTTACCGCCATGCAGCGCAGCGACACACAGTATAATGCCATCACGCAGTATGCCATGCTGCACGTCATCTACAAGCTGAACATCTTTGGCGGCAACACCTCCGTGAAGTCGTTCGAACGTGGCGGCAGAGACAGAGGCTGGGGTGGCGGTCGCGGTGGTGACCGTCCTGGCGGCGGTCGTCCTGGTGGCGGCGGATGGGGTGGCAACCGTTCCCGCTTCTAACACCCACCACCCATCACCCATCACCCAACACCTAACACCCATCACCCATCACCCAAAAAAATGTGCTAACCATTTGGTCAGCTCATTTTTTTGATGTACCTTTGTCGGCGTAATGAAAAGCGAAGCGCAAGAAATAGAACGCGCCCAGTGGCTGCAAAGGTTGCACGAATGGCGCGTGGCAAACATCAGCGACAAGATGTTCTTGCTCATCTTGGCGTTTATGGTAGGACTGCTGTCGGCTGTCGCTGCCTTTGTGTTGCATGGACTCATCAACCAGATTGTGGCATTGCTCACCGGCCGTTTTGCCGCCGACTCCTACAACTGGCTCTATCTGGTCTATCCCGTGGTGGGTATCTACCTGACGTCGCTCTTCGTCCGCTATGTGGTTCGCGACAACATCTCGCACGGCATCACACGCATCCTTTACGCCATCTCCAGCAATCGCTCGCGACTGAAGGCACACAACACGTGGTCGTCGGTCATCGCCTCTGCCATCACAATCGGCTTTGGCGGTTCGGTGGGTGCCGAGGCTCCTATCGTACTGACGGGTTCTGCCATCGGTTCCAATCTGGGGCAATTGTTTAAACTCGATAGCAAGACGCTCATGACCCTCGTGGGTTGCGGTGCCGCCGGTGCTATTGCAGGCATCTTCAAGGCCCCCATTGCAGGACTGGTGTTCACGCTCGAGGTGCTGATGATAGACCTGACCATGGCATCGCTGCTGCCCATTCTGGTCAGTTGTGTGACGGCCACCTGTTTCACCTATATCTTCAGCGGCAATGCCGTGCTCTTCTCGTTCCACCTCGACAGCGACTGGGTGGTTCAGCGCGTGCCGGCAACTATTCTCTTGGGCATCAGCTGCGGACTGGTAAGCCTTTACTTCATCCGTGCCATGAATGCCTGCGAGGACATGTTCGCACGCTTCAAGGACAAGCCCTACGTGAAACTCGTCATCGGCGGTGCTATTCTGAGTACGCTCATCTTCGTATTCCCCTCACTCTATGGTGAGGGCTATCACAGCATCAACCTCTTACTCAACGGCAAGACCGAGGCAGACTGGAACCAGCTGCTCGACGGCTCGTTGTTCTATGGACATGCCGAATACCTTATATTATATATAGCGCTGGTGTTGCTCACCAAGGTCTTTGCCACCTCGGCAACCAACGGTGGCGGCGGCTGTGGCGGTACGTTCGCCCCCTCGCTGTTCATCGGCTGCTTCACGGGATTCCTCTTTGCCCGTCTGTGGAACATCCACGAGATAGGCATCTATGTCCCCGAGAAGAACTTTGCCCTGCTGGGCATGGCAGGCGTCATGTCGGGCGTCATGCATGCCCCCTTGACGGGTATCTTTCTCATTGCCGAGATTACCAGCGGCTACAACCTCTTCATGCCGCTCATGATAGTCTCGGTGTCCGCCTATCTCACCATTAACATCTTCGAACCTCACAGCATCTATGGCATGCGACTGGCACGACAAGGAAAACTTGTCACCCACCATACCGATCATGCCGTGTTGACGCTGATGAACCTCGACTCCGTCATCGACCGCGACTTCCAGGCGGTGGCTCCCGATATGGAGCTGGGCCGCATGGTGCATCAGATCAGCCGTTCGCGTTCCAGCGTGCTGCCCGTTACCGATGCCGCAGGCGTTTTGTTGGGCGAGATAGACATCTTGAAGATACGCCACGTCGTCTTCCGTACCGAGCTCTACCACCATTTCAAGGCGCATCAGCTCATGTCGCAGCCTGCGGCAACGCTCAACGACAAGACGCCCATGACAGAAGTGATGAAGACTTTCGAGCGCACCCAGGCCGACTGGCTGCCCGTGCTCGACAGCGAGCGCCACCTGAAAGGCTATATCTCGCGACGCCGCATGTACGACATGTACCGCAAGATGGTTCACGACATGAGCCAGGAGTAATACCTTCATTGAGAATTTTACCTATAACATCCATTCCCCAGGTAATATGCAGAAGGTCTATCGCATCAGAAAAGGACTGCTGGGCAAGAACTATTTTGCCATCTGCCTGTTCGGACTCATCTGTGCCGTCAGACCGCTGTCGCCTGTCGAGCTGAACCACGAAAAGATACATGCCGCACAACAGCGGGAATTGCTCTACCTGCCTTTCTTCCTCTGGTATGGCGTGGAGTGGCTCCTGCTGTTCTGTAAGTACAGAAACTGGGAGAAGGCGTACTTCATGATTCGCTTCGAGCAGGAGGCATACAGGCATCAGGCAGACCTGGACTATCTACAACAACGCAAACACTACAGATACAATGGCTAACAAAAAAAGAATGATTTTCGTCGCCGTGGCTATTCTCGCGGTGGTTGTTTTGGCAACAGTCGGTGGCAGCTTCTACATGCTCGACTTTGCACTCGCACCCGAGGAAAACCGGAGCGATACGACAGTATGCTATCAGAGACTGTATGAAACTTACCCTGAAATGCGACCGTGGGTGGATAGCCTGAGGTGCAAGGAGGCGCTGCGCGATACCTTCGTGACGATGCCTACCGGTGAGCGTCATCACGCACTTTACGTGAACAAGGGCAGCAAGAAGACCGCTGTGATAGTTCATGGGTGGCGCGACTGCTGCATAGACTTCCTGTATCTGGCGCGGCTCTATGAAAAGCTGATGGGATATAACGTCGTGATGCCCGACTTGCATGCAAGCGGACTGAGCGAAGGCGAAAACATTCAGATGGGGTGGCTCGACAGGCTGGATGTGTTGCACTGGCTCACGATATTCCAGACCGACACGATGGTGGTTCACGGCGTCTCCATGGGAGCAGCCACCACCATGATGCTGTCTGCAGAACCGTTGCCAAAGGCCGTCAAGGACATCCATTTCGTGGCCGATTGCGGCTATACCAGCGCGTGGGACGAGTTCCAAGGCGAGCTGAAGAATCAGTTTGGTCTGCCGCCATTCCCATTGCTGTATGCAAGCAACCTGTTGTGTAAGATGAAAAACGGATGGAGCTTCAACGACGCCTCCGCCTTAGAACGGGTTCAGCACTGCCAGCACCCGATGCTGTTCATTCATGGCAGTAGCGACACCTTCGTTCCCACCTCAATGGTCTATCGTCTTTACGAGGCCAAGCCTTCAAGAAAGAAGCTGTGGATTGCCGAAGGCGCAGAGCATGCGAAGTCCTACCTGACCCATAAGGACGAATACTTCCATGAAGTCCAGTCCTTCCTTCACGAAGCAGGGCAGTAATCTCCATAATAGTATGTTATAGGGCGCAAAAACAAATAAAAATGTTTAATATAACAAACATTTAGGTATAAATTTATATTTTGCTGCATAAGACAAAGAGAATGCAGACGAGAAACTCTCAGCAACGCTGAGACAAATTAGCAGGACGACAATCTTACGATTGTGATCCGTTCGCTTCTTCCAAATGGCATGTTCCATTGATTGCAGACGTCAGTCTGTGTTGTGGTTTATAAGAAGATGCTTCAGAAGATCAACTTCAATTGACAGCTACCGCCATTCTTGAACGATACAAATGGCTAAAGGCTGGCGAACTGATGTTGTTCTTCTTCAACTTCAAAGCTGGCTTCTACGAGCGGTTTTATAGTTACTTCGATACCCAGACTATTATTAGAAGCGTAAAGACCTTCATCGAAGAGCGAGCGTTGGCTATTGCTGCTCATGAGCGAGATCTATAGAAAGCAAATATTGCATAACATTTTGTTTGAGAAATTGAAAGCAGAAATGTTTCTATTCTTAGTCGACTTAGCACGAATTCCAAATGAACGTTTTTCAACTTAGCGGAAAAGCTGATTTCTAGCTCTTTCGTCATCTGCTTGTCTCTGGCAACTAACGATGTAACGTCTAATTTTGGCCCTAATTTCATGTACTTTTGGGTTCGTAACGTTTTCAAGACATGATAGTAAGCTTGACCATCTAGCTGCCTCTATGTCACCAAATGTGGTATTCTCACCATAAACACTAATTCCAGAATGAAGGTTTAACCAATCAATTCGGAAAAAATCTTCAGTAGAATCTATATAGTTAATATAATCACAGATAAAACTGTCATATAGATCATTAAAGACGCCCCTTGCAATTAGTACAATTTGTTCAACATATTTCTCATCTCCAAGGGCTTTTGGGAATTGATCTTCTAAAAACGCCTTCGCTTTGTCTAAATTGACACCATCATTGCTTTTCAGGAACAACGCATTCTCCCACTTGTCTTCTCTGTAAAATCTATACTTAGAATCCGATCGGAGATATTTAAGGACCTCTTCTACAATAGGTTCAATTCCCTCTATGTTCCATATTTGAGACAAATTAGAATCAGGTTCATTCTTGTCGTCAGCAACTGATTTGATATAATCAACTAAGAAATGAGGATTATTCTGTATAAGCAATAATAGTCCTTTCAACTCATAATCAAAATATTTGTTGAACTTTACTTGTTGAAGATATGTATCCTGTACCACCTTCTTGGAACTACAGGTATTATAGATGAGTTCAGAATCATGGTCATATAAAAGGATTTTCTTCCCCTTTTCGTTTAGTGAGTGAATTTGAATTAGAATGTTATCTATGATGCAGGAATCAAGGTCTCTCAATTTCTTCAGATTTGAAAGGATTATTGTCGTTTCTGTCGAACAGCCACAAATTGCGTCCAATAGTATTGCTAGATCTTCCTTTGCCAGAAATGTAATAGGTGTGTATTCAAAGTATTCAATAATCCATTCTGACTTCATGTCAAAATCAGCAGATTGAATAACCGCCAAAATTCTTTTTGCTTTTATAGCAGAATTTAAATGATTGGCAAATAGGGCAATCGGAAGAAAATCTTGGAAATTGTACTGGATAATTCTTTTGAGAAAATAGCATCCCAAATTAAAATTGCTCTCAAATGCCAAACTGACAATATAATTTAAGGAATTCTTTATGTTATGAATATCCTCTACACTTTTATTGTTGGATAATGAAGCATATTTAGCCAAAAAAGAATCATAACCTTGTTTCGTTTTATAAACAAAATTCTTCTTGAGTTCTAATAGCTTATATTTATGATATGCATCAATATCTCTGTAATCGCATTGATCCTTGTCCCTTAGTCTATCCCATGTCAAAAGTACGTAGAACTTGTATGCCTTACATCTATATTTCATATAATAGAAATCATAATCTTTTTGGGGCATACCATTCCTCTTTGCCCATCCAATGTATTTCTGAACACAAAGACAATCTTCAAAAGATTTTGAATTCAAATGTTTCTTTATTATTTCAAGAGTGTAGGGAATATCATATTGGGGTAGTTTATTATCCCTTCCCCATGAGGATGATGTGTAGTTCTTAAGTAACCAAGCAAATCTGTCAAATGAATAGTTATTTTCAACTGTTGCCCAGATTTCCTCCCTTAGATTGAGTATAGACTTTAGTGCAGGTACAGGATATTGATATAAGTTGAATGTGTTTTTATCATCTATAGGGCCAGAATAATCAGTGTGAAACGCTAAGAAAAGTTTTGCAATATGCCACATGATTTGTTGGCATAACGCATCCCCTTTTTCAATTTGTTCTATCACATAATTGAGTAATTCCGACTGACGATAATGAGAAAATTCAGCGTCTTTGTGATGGTACATAAATTGCTCGTTAATGTGACGCACTAAATTTGGGGCAGAAGATGGCTTCCTTCGAACATACTCAAATGCCAAATCAATTGCACTTCTCAATTCATTTCCCACAAAAATGAAGAGTTTACTCGATAAATCAAGGATATTTGCATTGGTATTTAAAACGAAATGGCTTTCATCTTTTTCGAAATGAAATTCTGATGTAGAACACGATGGCAGGGAATAAACGGCATCACTAATATATGCAAGTGTTTCATCCATTAAATAAGGCCAGAAGTCAGACAGCAGTAAGAACCTCGTTTTAGGATCTTGAACAGAGTTGTAGTAGGAAACTAAGTCGGGAAATACTGCTTTTTCAATATTCTCAGGCCCATAGGTGTTATTGACAGGAATAATACAATCCCTAAATCTCTGATAACGCGCAACATAGAAATACTTAAACAAAGTTTCAAGAGATAGCACTTTCTCTTTTATGAATGCCAAATAGAACATATACATACATAAGTTCTGTTCACTAATCTTTGCATATGTATTTTGTGGCAAATCAACAATTTCATGTCTATTTAGTACATCAATACACTCAGTAAACTCAGACTGGCTAATTCCAAATGAATTAAGAATCATTTCAAACTCCTCATTTCCTTCATATTTCAAAGGAGAGAAAAATGCTATTATTCCAGCACATTTTTTGAGTTTTTTCTTATTTTCGTATTGAATGTTATCAATTATATTCCCATAATATGCATCAAATAATGAAGACACGTCATTTAGAGATTGTAGATTCTGCTTTTCTATTGCAAGTTTGCCAGCCATCATGGCAATTCTGGGATTTCCTTTTGAAATAATGCTAATCTTATCAAGATACATCTTGTTCTCAATGTGGAAGCCTAATCTGACTATTTCAGAGATCTGTTCGGAGCTCATCGGATTAACTTGCAATTCAAAACAATGGTGAGGATAGCACATTGACTTTGCTTGGTCGAGCGCATAATCTCTAACAGTCATAACAATTTTCAGTTTCCCTTTTCTTATTGAGGAATAAAAACCAACGATAGAATTAAAACTACTTATCCTATTTATGTCATCCACAAAAACGATATTGTCTTCATTTAAATCAATATTGCATGTAAGATCTGTTAGCAACTCCCCTCCTTTATAAGAGATACAAAATACATGAAACTCCAGATTGTCCTTACAATACTCTGATATCGCTTGAATCGCTAGTTTTGTTTTCCCAACGCCAGGAGCACCATGTAAAAGGATAAAATCCTTTTCTTCGAGTTCCTTTTTTATGTCTCTTATCTCCTGCTCGCGATAAAGGAACACATTCGATAAAGGCGCAGCAATAGCTCCTGCAGCATTGTCATACTCTTGAACAAAAGAATCTACTGACACTATTTGCCCCGTATCCACAGGAATTCCCAAGCAGCTGAATACAAGATTCTTATGATTAATAATGAGCTCTCTTGCCAAGCAGCCTCCATCATAGATCTGGTGAGGCGTATGTGTTTCCTCCGCATACTTCTGGATGGCAATTACTTCTTCTTTGTTTAATTTGTAATTTGCAAATAAGATGATGCTATTTAATTTTGATTTCTCAATTCCTTTTTCAGTTAGGCATTTTTCAAAATCTTCAATAAGTTTCTTCTCCTTTTTAGTTTCATTAGTGGAATATTCTACCATAATATACTTTCCTTCATGAGTAAGAATGAAAGTATCTGGAGTGCCTTTCGTCGTTTTTTGCTTACCATACTGGCTTCCTGTACATACAAATGCACTATAATCCCGATTCCTACTTATCATGAATAGATCACCCAACTCCTGAAAAGCAGCTTGGTTCATTGCACTAATGGCATTTTCTACTTCTTGCAAACTCATAATCAATCTTTTCCTGCAAAAATACGCAATATTTATGAGATATATGCCTATTTTTGTGTTTTTCTAATAAAATAGTATCAAAAACACGATTATTTCTGATGTTTTTTGTATATTTGCAGCAAAATAATCATATTCTATTAATAGAAGCGTGTTAGAAAGCCAAATTGAGAATAGTTTCATTAAGAAACTAACAGCAGATTTGAAGTATGTCTATCGTGATGATATTCACGACAGGCAGAGCCTTGAGCGTAATTTCAGGGAGAAGTTTCAGGCATTGAACAAAGTACATCTGACAGATGCAGAGTTTACCCGTTTGATGGAGGAACTTACAAATTCTGATGTCTATGCCTCTTCCAAGAGATTGCGTGAACGCAATACGTTTATGCGTGAAGATGGTACGCCACTTCAATATACATTGGTCAATATTAAGGACTGGTGCAAAAACGATTATGAAGTCATCAATCAGTTGAGAATGAACACCCGCTACAGTTCGCATCGTTATGATGTGATACTGTTGATTAATGGCTTGCCCCTTGTTCAAATCGAATTAAAGACACTCGATGTAAGCCCTCGTCGCGCCATGCAGCAGATTGTTGATTATAAGAATGATGTTGGCAACGGATATACCAATTCGTTGCTCTGCTTCATGCAGATGTTTATTGTCAGCAACAGAACTAACACTTACTATTTTGCTAACAACAATAGAACCCATTTCAATTTCAATGCTGCCGAGAACTATTTGCCTGTCTATCAATGGGCAGACGAGAAAAACAAGAAGATTACCAATCTTGATGACTTCTCGGATGTCTTCTTAGCAAAGTGTAAGTTGGGTGAGATGATTAGCCGATATATGGTGCTTGTTGCCAGTGAGCAGAAGATATTGATGATGCGCCCTTATCAGATTTATGCTGTAAAGGCCATCATAAACTGTATCAATGAAAATCGTGGTAACGGCTATATCTGGCATACAACGGGAAGTGGAAAGACACTTACTTCTTTCAAGGCGGCAACGCTATTGAAGGACAATCCAGAAATAGACAAATGTCTGTTCGTAGTGGATCGTAAAGACCTTGACAGACAGACACGTGAGGAGTTCAACAAATTCCAAGAATGTTGCGTGGAAGAGAACATTAATACTGATGCTCTGGTGCGCAGAATGCTGTCGGAAGATTATTCCGATAAGATTATTGTGACTACCATTCAGAAATTGGGTATTGCCTTAGATCCACAGAATCGCGCTAATTATCAGAAGCGTTTACTTCCTGTAAGGGATATGCGTATGGTGTTCATCTTTGATGAGTGCCACCGTTCGCAGTTTGGTGAAAATCACAAGGCTATAAAAGAGTTCTTCCCTAACTCTCAGTTGTTTGGCTTTACTGGAACACCCATCTTTGAGCAGAATGCATCCTATACACAGATAACAGGTGAGGAAGCTCAATACAAGACCACAGAAGATGTATTTGAGAAAGAACTGCATGCCTATACTATCACCAACGCTATTGATGACAAAAACGTGTTGCGTTTCCATGTGGACTACTTTAGACCCGATGAGGACGATATTGTTATTGGCAGTGCAAAGAAACAGGCTATCGTCAGGACAATACTGCAAAAACATAGTAACGCAACCAATGAGCGTCGTTTCAATGCACTCTTTGCAACTGGCTCTATCAATGAAGCCATTGAGTATTACCAGTTGTTCAAGAAGTTACAGACAGAGCAGCAGGAAAAGGATGAAACTTTCGAGCCGTTGAACATTGCTTGTGTTTTCTCTCCGCCAGCCGAAGGGAACAGGGACATTATGCAGATTCAGGAGGATTTGCAGCAAGAGCGCATAGACAATGAAAAAGAGCCTGATCAGAAAAAGGCTGCCCTCATGGCTATCATAGATGATTATAACAAACAATATGGCACAAACCATTCTGTAGCAGAGTTTGATGCTTACTATCAAGATGTGCAGAAACGCATTAAGAGCCAGAAGTACACCAATCAGGACTATGCACATAAAAACAAGATAGATATTACGATTGTGGTGGATATGTTGCTGACAGGCTTTGACTCCAAGTATCTGAATACGCTCTATGTGGATAAGAACCTGAAGTATCATGGTCTTGTACAGGCGTTCTCACGTACCAACAGAATCTTAAACGACACGAAGCCATATGGAAACATCCTTGATTTCAGAGGGCAGCAGGACGCAGTTGATGAGGCCATTGCATTGTTCTCGGGCGAAAAGAATGGAGATGTTGCTCGTCAGGTATGGCTTGTGGAGCCTGCAGAAGTCATCATACAGAAATACTGCAAGGCTGTGAATGACTTGCGTAATTTCATGCATCTGCAGAATCTGGAGTTTAAACCTGAAGAGGTGGCTAACCTGAAAGGCGATGATGCCAAGGCTGGCTTCATCAACTATTTCAAGGAGGTGCAGCGATACAAGACCCAATTGGATCAATACACAGACCTTGTGAAAGTTGACAATAATGAAAATCCTTGGATGGCAAGTGAACCCATTGCCACAACGACATACGGTTTCAGGGATGATGATGAACTGCGTGCTTTCCGTGGTGCTTACCTTGATGTAGCCAAGCAACTGAAGACAAAACGCGAAAGTAATGATACACCAGTCTCTACTGAGATTGAGGACTTGGATTTCGAGTTTGTCCTGTTTGCATCGGCTCTGATAGACTATGATTATATCATGGAGTTAATTAGCCGTTATGTGGGCGCTCCCTCTATGCAGAAGATGACAAAAGAACAATTGGTAAACCTGATATGTTCCAGTGCCAATCTCATAGACGAGCGTGAAGACATCATCGACTATATTGACGACTTGGATGCCAAAGGTGTGAACGGCAAGACAGAGAAGGAAATTGAACAGGGCTATGAACTCTTCAAAAAAGACAAGTTCACCAAAGCAATATCTTCCATTGCCGAGAAACATCACTTGGATGTTGAAGCCGTTCAGACTTTTGTCAATGAAATCGTGGAGCGAAGAATTTTTGATGGAGAAAAGCTTTACGACTTGATTGCCCCTCTGGAATTAGGCTGGAAAGATCGTGCCCGAAAGGAAGAGGAATTGATGAAAGACCTGATTCCGTTATTGAAACGAATGGCAGGAGGCCAGAAGATTTCTGGACTTTCAGCGTACGAAGGATAAGGGGAGGACATAAGTATGAATATAGAAAAGAAACTCATCCCGTTGCTCCGTTTTCCTGAATACACATATGCCAATTCTTTTTGGCTTGAAAACAATGTAGGTGATAGTATTAAAACGTTATCACCTCCAAAGAAATTGCAATCTAATGATTACAAAAGGAGTGGAAAGTATCCAATTATTGACCAATCTCAAGGATTTATTTGTGGATATTCTGATGACAATTCTGCCGTGATTAACAAAAACTCTAAAGAACTAATTGTGTTTGGAGATCACACTTGTGTTTTAAAATTCATTGATTTCCCGTTCATTCAAGGTGCTGATGGTATTAAAATATTTGAACCAAAAAGTGCAGCCGAGATTGATGTGCGCTATTTATATCAATATCTGGTATCTTCTCAAATTGAATCTAAAGAGTATAAGAGACATTTTTCGGAATTAAAGGAAAAAATATTTTTATATCCAAAAACAATCAAAGAGCAAACTAAAATTGCAGATTGTTTATTTGCTATAGACACTTATATTTCTTTCACTAATGAAAAAGTGGAGCAATTAAAGGCGCATAAGAAAAGCCTTATGCAAAAGTTGTTCCCTCAAAGGGGGCAGACTGTTCCAGAATATCGTTTCTCAGAATTCCAAAAAGATAGTGCATGGGAAAAGATGAAGTTAGGTGATGTCACAACTGTAATAAATAGAAGAAATAAGAGCAGCAGAAGTTTACCAATATATTCCATAAGCAATAAAGACGGTTTTGTTCTTCAGTCAGAACAGTTTGATGGGTTAGATAGCGAAAGTAGAGGCTATGATATATCTCTATATAAGATCGTTGGTAGAAATACTTTTGCGTATAATCCTGCTAGAATTAACATTGGTTCAATAGGATATAGCGGAAACTTGAAAGAAGTCCTTATCAGTTCCTTATATGTTTGTTTTAAAACGACAGATGAATTAGATGATGAATTCTTACAATGTTTCCTAAAGACAGCAGAATTCAACCAAGCTGTCGAGAATAATGTAGAAGGGGGTATAAGAAGTTATTTGTTTTATGAAAACTTTTCAAGAATTAGAATTGCTCTACCCTCTCTTCAAGAGCAAAAAAAAATAGCAACAACTATATTGTCCATAGATGACGTCATTTCAAAATACACAAATAAAGTTTCTTTGTTGAATGACTATAAAAAAGGATTGATGCAACAACTATTCCCAACTATAACAAAGTAAGCTATGAGTAAAGCAACTATATACAAAATCACAACGCTCGACTATGTCGTAACGCGGCTACGGGACGATTTAAGAACATCAGACTCAATACTACTTTATGCTTTTAATCGAACTGGTAAGACTCGCTTGTCTATGACATTTAAAGATAATGGCAAAAAGACTCCTGATGGCCCAGATACATTATATTTTAATGCTTTTACAGAAGACTTATTTACTTGGAATAACGATTTGCAAAAAGATAAAGAACGTTACCTCAAAATAAACGAAACCTCAAAATTCTTTAAAGGACTTAAGGGACTGTCCTTGGAAGAAAAGATTCATAGTCATTTAGATAGATATGCTCAAATAGATTTCAGAATCGATTACTCTAAATGGAGAGTCATTTTCAGCAGAGAGATTCCAAATCCTAAGTTTAATCCTAAAGATCCTCATAATATAGAGCCTGATACAATTGAACAAGAGAACTTAAAGATTTCAAGAGGGGAGGAGAATATTTTTATATTTTCTGTTTTCTTGGCAATATGTGAACTGGCTATTGAGGGTCATGAGGATTACCAATGGGTTAAATACATATATGTTGATGACCCCATTTCATCTCTAGATGAGAATAATGCCATAATTGTCGCATCTGATTTAGCATACTTAATTAAACATGATATAGAGATTAACAAAGATAAAGGAAGAAATAAAAAATATATTATATCTTCTCATCATAGTTTATTTTACAATGTAATGTATAATGAACTGAAACATAATAAAAACAAGTCATATTTCTTGCATAAAGCAAAAGATGAAACATACCGATTACAGTCAACAGACGACACGCCATTCTTTCACCATATTGAACAGTTGTGTGAGTTGAATGATGTCGTTAAAAAATATGAACAGGCAGAAAAGGATGATTTGAAAGTATTACAATCGAATATACTTAAGACTTATCACTTTAATATTCTTCGTGCTGTTTTCGAGAAAACATCAATATTCTTTGGACGTGATGATTTCTCTTATTGTTTGCACGATATGGAGGATAAGGATTTATATTCTCGTGCAGTGAATATCATGAGTCATGGCAAATATTCTTTATTTGCACCAACAGGGATGATGAAAGAAAATGCAGAATTATTCGTTAAGATCTTTAAGGCATTTATAGATAAATACAAATTTGAATTACCAGAAATATTCTTTGAATAATTATGATAACGAATACTCAACAAAAATTAGGTAAGACCTTATGGGCCATAGCAAATAATTTGCGTGGTATTATGATGGCAGATGATTTCCGTGATTATATGTTGTCATTTCTGTTCTGGAAGTATCTGTCAGATAATTATATCAATGCTGCAAAAAAGGAATTAGGTCCAGATTATCCAGAAACGCCTAAAGATGTTTTGGATACATTAGGAGTTTCAACTCCTCTACAGATATGGTATAATGAGAACCCAAATGATACGCTGCTGTTTGAACGACAGATGAAGCGAAAGGCTCATTATGTTATTGAACCTCAATATTTATGGGATAATATTGTGGAATTGGCAAGAACACAAAGTGATGAGTTATTGCTAACATTGGAGGAAGGGTTTAAATATATTGAAAATGATTCTTTTGACAGCTCCTTTAAAGGTTTATTCTCTGAGATTAATTTGAGCTCAGAAAAACTAGGCAAAACCTATTCTGAGCGGAATGATCTTTTGACCAAAGTTATCAAGACTATTGCAGAAGGACTAGAAGAATCAACGTCAGAAAATGACTCGTTAGGCGATGCCTATGAGTATCTGATTGGTCAGTTTGCCGCTGGAGCAGGTCAAAAAGCTGGTGAATTCTATACACCACAGAATATATCAACAGTTCTATCTCGTATTGTCACACTGGATTGTCAAGACCCGGCATCTGGCAAGAAAAAAAAGGTTAATCGTGTGCTTGATTTTGCTTGTGGCTCAGGGTCGCTGTTGCTGAATGTACGCAACCAGATGGGCGAAAGCGGCATAGGTAAGATATATGGTCAGGAGAAGAATATCACGACCTACAACCTATGCCGAATGAATATGTTGTTGCATGGGGTAAAGGACTCTGCTTTTGAGATTCACCACGGCGATTCACTTGCTAATGACTGGGATATCTTGCAGGAGGAGAATCCTGCCAATAAGATAGATTTTGATGCAGTCGTAGCCAATCCCCCTTTCTCTCTGCGTTGGGATCCAACGGAAGACACCATCAATGACTTCCGTTTCAATCGCTATGGAGTAGCACCACGTTCTGCCGCTGACTTTGCTTTCCTTTTGCATGGTTTCCACTTTCTAAGCGAAGATGGTACAATGGCAATCATTCTGCCTCATGGTGTGTTGTTCCGTGGAGGCAAGGAGTTGGCTATCAGAAAGAAACTGCTCGAAGATGACAATATTGATGCTGTTATTGGTTTGCCTGGCAATCTGTTCTATTCAACGGGTATTCCTGTTTGCATCATTGTTTTAAAGAAATGCCGCAAGAATGACAAGATTCTCTTCATCAATGCCAGTTCTGACGAGCACTACGAAAAGGGAAAGCGCCAGAATTATCTTCGTGATGAAGATGTCAATAAGATAGTTGACACTTACCAATTCCGTAAAGAAGAATCACGCTATTCCCGTCAAGTCTCTTTACAGGAAATCAAAGAGAATGACTACAACCTCAATATCACACGTTATGTCAGTCTGGCACAGGAAGAAAAGCCTATTGACCTGCAAGAAGTACATGATAAGTTGGTTGAGATAGAAAAGGAAATCGTGAAAGCCCGCGACAAGCATAATGAATTCCTGAAAGAATTAGGTTTGCCCCCATTGGTATAAAAGTATGGCACAACTCGCTCTTATTATAGGCAATGGATTTGATTTAGACTTAGGACTACCATCTAAGTATTCTGACTTTATGGATAGCCCAGAATGGAGAAATATTCTTTCAGGTGTAAGGAGTAGTTACCATGGTGAAGAATTGAATCACTCCCTTATTTGGTATCTGCATAGAGGGGCTCGTGATTTAAATTGGTTCGATATCGAAGAAGAGATTCACAGATTCATACAAGAGCATCCCGACTGTACAGAAAACGAAGTTCGTCATATACGTAGTGATTTTGATCAACTAAAGAAGGCATTAAAGGACTACTTAAATCGTGTAACAATGAACTTTAAGGCGGCTGAGAATAAGATAGCTTGCCAACTTATTTATCACCTGACCCAATGTCCTCTTAGCATGGTTGAAATCTATTTCAATTATACAAATGCTCACATGATGTTGCAAAGGCAGACCTATTACAATCCAGGTCAATGCACTTTTACCTATGTACATGGCAGTCTAAGAAACAATGATATTGTACTTGGTTGTGATTTATACGATAAAGAAGAAGTTAATCGGTCTTTGTCCTTTATGTACAAATACAATATGCTTAAACGGACCAATCATGTAGCTCGTCATATTTTAGAAGCAAAAGAGGTTATTTTCTTCGGGCACTCTGTAAATGAAATGGATTTCTGCTATTTTAGGGAGTTTTTTAGAGCTGCAAGTGCTTCGCCCAATCCTATTAGGCATCTGACATTTATTACTTACGATGATGAATCTGAACGTAGCATAAAAGATAATATCCGAAATCAAGGTATATCCGTTTCAGATTTGTATAGTAATCTATGGACTTTCACATTCATCCATTCAAGTAAAATATACAAAGGTGACGGAAATGAACAGCAAAAATGGAATGAGTTGTTTCAAAGAGTGTTGGCAAGGGATAGGCATGGATTATAAAACTAAACATATAATATGGGAAAAACGGTAACAACATATTTGATAAACGGAGATCCGAAAGGGACTCAGTATGTGTTCATCAGCAATAAGATTTGCCAGATGTATGTGATTCCTCGTTCAAATCTCTCTATTCTGAATGAACGACAGGAGTTGCAGACACCTGCATTTTATATCTTGTTGGGTGAGGATGAAACAACAAAACCAAAGGCATACATTGGTGAGACGGAGAACTTTCGTGAGAGAGTAAAAGACCACGATAGCAAGAAAGCCTTTTGGCAAAAGGCGTTGCTGTTTATCTCGAAAGATGCTGCTATGACAAAGGCTGATGTGCAATACTTGGAGCATCGAGCCATCACAGAGGCAAAGATTTCAAACACTTTTGTGTTGAACGAGAACAAACAGACGCCAAAAGCACCTAATCTTCCTGAATACAGAAAGGATGATATGGAGGGTTTCTTTGAAGATGTGAAGTTCCTAACTTCCTTTATTGGGTGCAATATATTTGATGTGGCAAAGCCAAAGGAAGAACATCTGTTTTATACTAAGGGGCGTGGATGTGATGCGAGAGGCTTCTATGATGCTAATGGATTCACAGTCTTAAAAGGTAGTATTATTGCCAAGTCGTCTGTTCCATCGTTTACATGGAAAGAGAAACGTGAGAATCTTCTTAAAGATTATACCGTCAGCAATGGTGACAAGTTGAAATTAGAGTCTGACAAGACTTTCCCAAGCCCCAGCACAGCTGCCGACTTCTGCATTGGTAGTAGCAATAACGGTTGGCTCGTATGGAAAGACAAAGACGGTCAAACATTAGATGCTATATATAGGAAACAGTTAGAATAAAATTGTATCTTTGCAAAATTAAGAGTTTGAAAATAAATTGGATTAACAAGAGATTTTGGGAAGATCAACAAGGGAAAATCTGTAATCCTTTGAAAATAAGAATTATAGATAAAAATGGATTAACAAAATGAACAAAAAGTAACAAAAGATATGAGGGAACAAGAGCTACATGAGTTTCTACTGGAGAATTATCCGGAAGAGAATGCCAAGTGTGAATGGAAAGAGTTCACAAATCTGAAGTACCAATTTAATGGCAAACCTAAGGATGATGTGATCTCCTATGTTTCCGCTATTGCAAACATGGAAGGCGGACACCTTGTGCTTGGCGTTGAAGATAAGACCCTGAAGATTGTTGGCATTCAGAATTTCGAGAATTATACTCGTCAAAATGCCACATTTAGATTAACAGAGAATTGTACTAATCTACCCACAGAGGGATTGCAAATCTTGGAATATACGACAGATGACACACAATTGACAGTATGGGTAATATGTATACCGAAGCATCAGTCTCGCTGTCCTGTTTATGCTCACAAAAGAGCATGGCAGCGGATAGAGGATTCTCTTGTAGAGATGAAACCGTCGCGACTGGATGCTATTTTGTCTGAACCTCTGTCTGAGGATGATTGGTCAGCAGGTATTATTTCTGAGGCAACGATAGATGACTTGGACCCTGCAGCAATACGTAAAGCCCGTGAGAAATTTGTAGAACTGTATCCCAAACGGGAAGCTGAGGTTGCGACGTGGGACAATGTAAAGTTTCTGAACAAAACAGGTTTTACCATTAAGGGAAAAGTTACGCGAACAGCAATTATCCTTTTGGGTAGAAAGGAGTCGGAATACTATTTGTCGCCATCTGTTTGTAAGATACGCTATCGAAGGAAAAAGATTGTAGGTGGAGAAGATGTAGACTTTGAGATCTTTACTATCCCCATGATACTTGCGGTGGAGGCTTTGGGTAATAAAATTTCCAACACTCAGTACGTATATACGATAGAAGGGAGCCTTTTCCCGCAGGATATGAAACGATACGATGTGTTCACTCTGCGTGAGCCCCTGAATAACGCCATTGCCCATCAAGATTACTCTAAAGGTAGTATGATAGATGTGGTTGAATATGAAGACGAAAAACTGGTGTTTTCTAATAAGGGACAATTCATTCCTGCATCGGTGGAAGAGGTGGTGACAGAAGATATTCCAGAGTCTTTCTATCGAAACCGTTATCTGGTGGAGACTATGCGTAACGTAAAAATGGTGGATACTGAAGGAGGTGGTATTCGTAAATTATACATGCAACAGAAGAAACGTTTCTTCCCAATGCCAGATTATGATTTAACAGGGAGGCAAGTAAAATGCACCATTCAAGGTAATGTCTTGGATGAGAATTTTGCCAAGATCCTGGTCAATAATCCAGATTTGACACTTCAGGAAATCATGTTGTTAGACTCTGTCCAAAAGCATAAACCCCTGACAGATGACAGCATTGGCTATCTAAGAAAAAAGAAGTATATTGAAGGGCGAAAGCCTCATATATATTTGTCAATGTCTGTTGTAAAAGGCACCAAACATATTGGTCTAAAAACATCATACATCAAAAACAAGAGTTTTGATGATGACTATTTTAAACGACTGATTGTTGATTATATATCAAAATTTGGGAAAGCCTCGCGCAAAGAAATAGATGAATTACTTAGCAATAAGTTGTCTGAGGCGTTGACTGACCGTCAAAAATATGATAAGATAACTAATCTGTTGTCTTCATTGAAACGTAAGGGCATAATCGCCGGTGACAAGAACAGAAATTGGGTTCTTGTAAAGTAACAGATTAACAAGAGAAATGTATAGTGATTTACAAAAGAAACTTGTAAATTGTTGATAATGAGAAAGATGAAGATTAAGAAAATAACAAGAGATTATTTTAGGTTAGCAATGGGGCACAAAAGAGAAATACTACCCCAAAATGACTAGAAATGAAGAGCGTTTGGAATTAATAAAGAGACGGAAAACTTTACCTGTTTGGTGAAAAGTATGACTCGTAAGTGGGTAAAAAGTTACGGAGAAAAGTAAAATTCTCCGTAACTTTTTACATATAATCATGATAGTATTTGAGCCAGTTTTTTGATGACATGTTTCTCGAGATTGTTGTCGCAGTGAGTAAACATCTGAAAGTTTTATTAGAATATCTGCTCTCAAATATGTGAGTTGACAGATTAATAAATGGTACATCAGACCGATGTGCAAAAACACCCATAAACAGAGGGCGAGCTTGCTCTTTAAAAGCCCACCCAAACCCTGAAATGTTACTTTCAGGGGTATTAGGCTACCCCGTCGAAAAAACGATACACTCAAGCAAGCTCATTTTTGAAGACTCGTTTGATGAGCTTGAAGTTGTTGTCGTTGATGATGGAGAAGTATTCTTGTTCATTGAGTCTTACCCCTGTTAATACTCTCTTGTCGGTTGCAAAGGTACGAATAAGCGAGAAGAAGACCAAAATAATTATGGACTTTTTCTAGTGAGAGTGCTTCGAATGAGCACAAATTTGGAAGATTGTACTGTCAATTTGGAAAATTTTCCATAAAATCTTCACTTTTCTAGATAAAAATCCTATCATTGCTCTATCTGAGCACTGATGCCAGTCTGGGTTGTGGATTAAAGGAAGATGTGACAAAGGATCAATTTTTAATCTAGACTTGCGGGTTTGTTATGACAAGAGAACAGTCCCTTGCCATACTTAGTAGAAGGGTACTATTTTATTCTCCGTATAAGGATCCCATATAGTAACAGGCTGCCATCGTTATAGGTATCGATACTAGCGGTGTTAGGCTAACTGTCAGGAAAAGATATATTCCCCATCCGATAACAGTAGAAGGTCTGTAATCGTATGAAGTGCAAGCGTACGCCAATGTAGCCAACACGTAAAGGAATATAGTCACTGCATCCATAACCTATATATTTACACTGCAAATATACAAATATTCTTTGAACCTGCCAAAAATAAAAAAGAAAAACATCTCGTCTATCCATCAGTTTTATTTCTTACGGAATTTGCAAAACATCCTCCCATCGTACCATAATGGGCTAGAATGCCGATGTACAGGGCGATTGAGCATGGGAGGATGGCGGCGGTCATCCTCCCATGAACCTCCCACAAATAGTCATTTCAGAAAAGCCTGCAAGGCGTCAGAGCGGATACGCTTACCGTGAACTGCACCCCAAAAGTTGGACACAAAGAAAATCGAAAAATGAGAAGACATTCTTTTGAGAAACGTTTGGATCTTGTAAAGAAAGTAAAGTCAGGCTACCCGATTAAGCGGTTAGCGAAAGAACA
>JAEEGH010001829.1_pt1 | contig 59847 bp, 50 predicted proteins | sample 9134181 | NCBI WGS metagenome assembly JAEEGH01 (sample SAMN16246544, study PRJNA631951) | gut metagenome | biome: gut microbiome; feature: rumen; material: DP-attached | host: Bos | place: Iran: Karaj | collected 2018-10
TTACGAGACACAGAACGGGCTGACTCACCTTGGAATACTAATCCAATTGCGCACAACTTTTCTTCAATACTAAATATACGTTTCATTTGAACCTTTAAGTTGTGTCCAACTATCTGGGTTCACTTCACTCCTGACCCCGTGTGCGTCTTGGGTATGAGGCTGCTCATAACTCAAATACCTGTCTGACACACCAAATCCGATCATGTCGCCCTGTGAAATCCTTCCTGAAAGATTTTCTCCGATTTATTTGTTACTTTCAGAAAAAATGCTTATATTTGCAACCGAATAATACTATTCACATCAAAAACTAGAGACTATATGCGTATGAAAAAACTGATGATGATGGCACTCCTGATGGTCATATCCGTCACAGCCAAAGCCCTGAGTTATGAAACGGCCCGCTCAGAAGCCCTGTTCTTGTCCGACAAGATGGCCTACGAGCTGAATCTCTCTCCTTCTCAGTATGAAGCGATCTATGAGATCAACCTCGACTATTTCATGTGTGTAGGTTCGGCCCTTGATCTCTATGGCGACGTGTGGAAGCAGCGCAACTATGAGATACAGCGGATATTGACGCGCTATCAGTACGAGAACTTCCTCCGGCTGAAGTATTTCTATCGTCCGTTGGGACGGCGTGACGGCCGCTGGGAGTTCCGGATCTACCGTATATATCCGAATCGCGGCCACTTCATGATGAATCGCCCCAGGGCATACGGCAGCTATCGCGGAGGCCGCCATTTTGGAGCGCGTCCCGGTGGCCCTCGTCCTGGTGGTCCTCGTCCTGGCGTCCGTCCTGGCGTCCGTCCTGGTGGTCCGGCTCCTCGTGGCGGTGCCCGTCCCGGTGGTCCTGGCCCGCGCCCTAATCAGATGAGGGGTGGCAATCCTGGGCCTCGTCCCAACCAGATGCGAGGCAATGGTCCTGCCCCACGTCCCAATCAGTTCCGTGGCGGAAACGGCGGTAATCGCCAGGGTGGTCCTAATGGCACTACCCGCAGGACGGAAACCCGTAGGATGGGCCCGCAGAGCTATGCAACCCCTCAAGGCATGGTACAGCGCTCTGGCAGAACCACCACTACCACGGTGACGACGACGCGCCAATTCCAAAACCAGCGTCCCCAACAGGCACAGCGTCCGCAGGGTCAGCGCTCGCAAGGTCAGCGTCCACAAGGCCAGCGTCCTCGTTGATAATTAGGACATAATTGGTGTACTAGTCCAGATTATCCCTAAGAGGCATAAGATATAAGTGTTTTCATAGTTTGTCCAGTGTGACATTTTGCCCATCGTGTAGATGCACTTACCCGTAATAAAGGTTTTTCATAGATTAGATTTAAAGTTAACAAAGGTATGCCCCCTCTAGCGAGAGGGGCTTTTTTTTGTACCCACCGTATTAGCCGTGGGACAGTACCTACGCACAGCACTCCTGACCCCGTGTGCTTTAGAGAGAGTTCATGCAATTGTGCATTCAAGCAATTGTGCAATTGTGCAATTTGAAAATCAAAAATGTATTCATTTAATTATATTATTATATTAATATTATTATATATTATAATATATAATAATATTAAATTATTATTGAAGAGTTTTTTGATTGTTTTTAATTTAGCAATTGCACAAATTGCATTTGCACAAATTGCATCTGCTGAATGCATTTGCAAGACAGAATGTGTCTCACTAGGAGTATGAATAGTGTTAAATAATTTAAGCAGTCATTGAATGAGAGAGAAAAGTGAAATTTCCCTTTATTTTATTGACTTTTTACTTGCATAGTTCAAAGAATATTTGCATCTTTGCAGTTGAATAATTTTACTAAAATAGTAGCCAATGACACACACAAATTTCGCTATTCGCACTTACGGCAAGTCGGAGTTCGCCTTGCTGATGTTCCCGACGATCGACGATCCGAAGTTGGCGCAGGCCAAACTGCTGCGCTGGATCAAGAAGGACAAGCAGTTTCACCAGAGCCTCGTGGGGATGGGACTCTCCTCATACGACAAGGACTATAGCCCGGAACAGGTGAGGGCGATGGTGGAGAAGTTCGGCGCGCCGGGGGAGTACGAGGTGTAAAGGACGGCAGTTAAGGGCGTAAGGGATGCCTGGAATGGGTGTAAAGGATAGGGAGTTATATAGATAAAGTCCTATCCTTTATAAGGTTAGGAGGCATCGGTAACGGAGTAAAGTGGCAGGGTTTACGGAGTCAAGTGGCAGGGGGTGGGGAGTAAAGATTAATTAGGATTAAAATGGATGAATTGGGATGAGTTAAGATGAATTGGGATGAAGTGAGTTAGAAAAAGGTTGTAATTTTGCACTGACAATGAGATGATCAGTGCGATTGTGAGCAGCGGCTCAGCATTGGCCAAGCGAGCTTGCCACACTGCATTCGCCTTGCATCACAATTGTCAGACGGAAAGGGACAGAAGCCGAGGGAGAGGAATGAAAAGGCAAAATGAAAAGGCGCCATCATTAAGCCGTTTTTCAGACCACCCGGGGGGATTGACAGAGCGATTGATCAGACCAGATAAGAGGATTGACAAAAGCCGTTGTTCAGACCACCCCGCCCTGACGGGCTCCCCTCCTCGCTCGAGCTTTGCTCGCTTGCTACCAAAGGGACGCAAGAACTCAGGAGGGGTAAGGGGTGGTCTGAAGAAGCGCCAGTTCTATGGCATAGCAAGCATTAGCCCATGTTCTTGCGTCCCTCCGGTAGCAAGCGGCAAAGCCGAGCGCAGACCACCCCTGGGGGATTGACGGAGCCCGCGTTCAGACCACCCCTAACCCCTCCTAACTTAGGAGGGGAAATAGATACTCTAAGGGCAGAGGATTCCGCAGCAGAGTAATCTCGCGCCTCCAGCCTCAGGAGAGGCTGACCCCCGCACCACCGCACCACCGAATAAAAACGAAAATCGTATGAAGAAACAAAAGATCATCGAGTTGGCGGTGAAGGTGATAGTAGCCGCGCTCACGGCATTCCTGACGGCGATCAGCACGACGAGTTGTATGGGCTACGGGCCAGTGACGCTATAGGACTAGCCTGACATGCAAAGAGGACTGACAGCATCCCTGTCGGCCCTCTTTCTGGCATTCTTGCCTCCGAAACGCAAAAACCGAAAAAAGAGTTGCCGAGGATTTCAATCTTTGTACCGGCCCAGGCCTTGAACCTGTTGGAGTAGTCGTACTTGCACTTCAGATGAGCAGAACCCTTCACGCTTGCGTCGAACTTCAGGTAGAGGTTCGGATTGACGGTGATTGCCACGGGGATGACACCAATGACGAAAGTTTTTTGTTTATTTCTTGCAACATCCAATAATAAGTTGTACCTTTGTACCGAAATGAAGAAGTTATATATAGAAACATACGGCTGCCAGATGAATGTGGCAGACTCGGAGGTGGTGGCCAGCGTGATGCGCATGGCCGGGTATGAGACGACGGAAGAACTGAGTGAGGCTGATGCCGTGTTTTTAAATACCTGTAGTGTGAGGGATAATGCGGAGCAGAAGATCTATCATCGATTGGAGGCGCTGGAGGCGGAGAGAAGGCAAAGGATTAAGCGAGATAAACGGATTGAGAAGGCGGATCAGACGCTCGTTCAGACCACCCCTACCCCTCCTAACTTAGGAGGGGAAGAAGTTACCAAAAATCCATTGATTATCGGCGTGCTGGGATGCATGGCGGAAAGGGTGAAAGAGGAGCTGATGGAGAAATACCATTGTGACCTTGTGGCTGGGCCTGATGCCTATCTGAGTTTGCCGGATCTGATTGCCCAGGCTGAATTGGGACATAAGGCCATGAACATCGAACTTTCCACTAAAGAGACTTACCGCGACGTGGTGCCCCAGAGAATAGGATTAGGCCACAAGATTGGCGGATTCGTGAGTATCATGCGAGGATGCAATAATTTTTGCCACTATTGCATCGTGCCGTACACCCGTGGAAGGGAGCGCAGCAGAGACGTAGACAGCATACTCAGAGAGGTCAGGGACCTGAAAGAGAAAGGATATAAGGAGGTGACGCTGCTGGGGCAAAACGTCAACTCGTATTTGTGGAATGTAGAGGCGGATCAGACCCACGTTCAGACCACCCCTACCCCTCCTAACTCAGGAGGGGAAAAGATTACTTTTCCTCAGTTGCTGAGAATGGTGGCAGAGGAAGCGGGAGAGATGAGAGTGAGGTTCACGACGAGCCACCCGAAGGACATGAGCGACGAGACGCTGCAGGTGATTGCCGAGGTGCCGAACGTGTGCAAGCATATCCATCTGCCTGTACAGAGCGGCAGCAACCGCATCCTGGGACTCATGAACAGGAAGTACACCCGTGAGTGGTATCTGGACCGCGTGGCTGCCATCAGGCGGATCATCCCCGACTGCGGGCTGTCGACGGATATCTTCGTGGGCTATCACTCCGAGACGGAGGAGGACCACCAGATGAGTCTGTCGCTGATGCGCGAGGTGGGATACGACTCGGCCTTCATGTTCAAGTACTCGGAGCGCCCCGGGACGTATGCTGCAAAGCACCTGCCCGACGATGTGGCTGAGGAGGTGAAGATCAGGCGGCTGAACGAACTGATCGCGCTCCAGACGGAGATCTCTGCCCAACAGAACAAGAAAGACGAGGGGAAGACGTTTGAGGTGCTGGTGGAGGGGTTCTCGAAGAGATCCAGGGAGCAACTCTGCGGCAGGACGGAACAGAACAAGATGGTGGTGTTCCCTAAGGAAGGGCATCATATCGGAGAAACAGTCAGTGTCCGTATCACTGGCTCCACCAGCGCTACCCTCCTGGGAGAGTGTGTCTAAGGAGAGTTTTTTATTCTCCGGATGATAGGATAATAGGATTTGGAATCTCCTGAAGAGGTAAAAAAAAGACAGAAATGGACAGGGATTATACATATAGGATTCTGGGATGTGTCTATGAGGTCTATAACCAATTGGGCCCTGGACTGCTGGAGAGCATCTACGAGAAGGCTATGATGCGCGAGTTGAGACTCAATGGATTCGACGTGAGGAGTCAGGTACAAGTTCCAGTCTACTATAAGGGTGAACAGCTCTGTCACGACCTGCGCCTTGACCTCATCGTGGACAACAGAGTGATCCTCGAACTCAAATCGGTCATTGACTATCGCAAGTTGTTCGAGAAGCAACTATATACCTATCTCCGGCTCATGGACTGTGAACTGGGCTATGTGGTTAACTTCAACACCGAAAACATCCGTGACAGCATATACCCTGTCGTTAACCGTCACAGTACCACCAATCCCAAAACCAGAAATCCCATCAATCCTTATCCGGAGGATAATCATCCTATCATCCTATCATCCGTAGAATTAAAAAAGTCCGTAGAATGAAAGAATTCCTGAACATACTGAGGCGGTTCGTGCCGCCATACAAGAAATACCTGGTGCTGTCGGTGGTGTTCAATATCCTGTCGGCCGTGCTGAACATCTTCTCCTTCGCAGCCCTGATACCCATCCTGCAGATCCTGTTCCAGACGAGCGACGCAGAGGCCGCCACCAGTCTGATGGCATGGGACTGGGGTAACGTGCAGGAGGTGCTGATGAACAACATGAACTACTACGTGAACGGCCTCATCGCCGAATGGGGCCAGACGACGACGCTGCTGCTGATCGGCCTGTTCCTGGCTGCCACCACCTTCCTGAAGACGGGCGTCTACTACCTGGCTGCGGTAAGCATCCTGCCCATCCGGACAGGCGTGGTGCGCGACATGCGCAACCAACTCTACCGCAAGATCACGTCGCTGCCCATGGGCTTCTTCAGCGAGGAGCGCAAGGGTGACATCATCGCCCGCATAAGCGGCGACGTAGACGAGGTGGAGCACTCCATCATGGCCAGCCTGGAGATGATGTTCAAGAACCCCATCCTCATCATCAGTTACTTCGCCGCCCTGCTCTTCATATCCTGGCAACTGACACTCTTCACGCTGACCATCGTCCCCATCATGGGATGGTTCATGGGCTTCGTGGGCCGTAAACTGAAGCAGGACTCCATCAAGGCCCAGGCCCTGTGGAGCGACACGATGAGCCAGGTGGAGGAGACGCTGGGGGGACTGCGCATCATCAAGGCCTTCATCGCCGAGGAGAAGATGAACCGCCGCTTCGACAACGTGAACACGGCCTACCGCACGAACCTGATGCGGGTGCTGTCGAGACAGGTGCTCGCCCACCCCATGAGCGAGTTCCTGGGCACCATCATGATCGTGATCGTGCTGTGGTTCGGCGGCGTGCTCGTGCTGAACAACCACACCCTCTCGGGGCCTATCTTCATCTACTACATGGTGATGCTCTATTCCATCATCAACCCCCTGAAGGACTTCTCGAAGGCAGGCTACAGCATCCCCAAGGGTCTGGCCTCGATGGAGCGTATCGACAAGATCCTGAAGGCGGAGAACACGATCAAAGAGCCTGCCAAGCCGAGACACATCTCAAGTTTCGAACACGAGATAGAATTCAGGCATGTGAGTTTCGCATACCATGAGAACGGGGATACGGAGGTATGGGTGCTGAAGGACATCAACCTCATCATACCGAAAGGGAAGACGCTGGCGATAGTGGGACAGTCGGGGTCCGGCAAGTCGACACTGGTGGACTTGATACCCAGATACTACGACGTGCAGGAGGGCGAGGTGCTCATCGACGGCATCAACGTGAAGGACCTGGGCATCAACGACCTGCGCCAACTGATAGGCAATGTCAACCAGGAGGCCATCCTGTTCAACGATACGTTCCGCAACAACATCTCGTTCGGCGTTGACAATGCCACTGACGAGCAGATCGCCGAGGCCGCCAGGATAGCCAATGCCTACGACTTCATCATGCAGTCGGAACACGGCTTCGACACTAACATCGGAGACCGTGGCGGACGCCTCTCGGGAGGCCAGCGCCAGCGCGTCTCCATCGCCCGTGCCATCCTGAAGAACCCACCCATCCTCATCCTCGACGAGGCCACCTCGGCCCTCGACACGGAGAGCGAGCGGCTGGTGCAGGACGCCCTGGAGCGGCTGATGAAGACAAGGACCACGGTGGCGATAGCACACAGACTGAGCACGATTAAGCACGCTGACGAGATCTGCGTGCTGCATGAGGGCCAGATCGTGGAGCGAGGCAATCATGAGGAACTGCTGGCCAAGGGCGGATACTACAAGAAATTGCACGATATGCAGAAGTAGAATGAAGGAGAGACTGATATATTTGACGAAGGTGTACCTTATCACGGTTTGCATATTCGTGATAGCGAAGGTGGTGTTCATGGTGGCAAACTATGAAGGGCACGCATTTGGCGCGAGAGACGTATGGGAGGTGGTGAGGCATGGTCTTACCTTAGACCTGTCGACGGCTATCTATATCATAAGCATACCGTTTCTATTGTTGATAGTGAGCGTGTGGCGGATGCCAAAGGGGATATGGACGGTCTTCAAAATATATTACGGCATTATTTCGTTTGCGATGATGCTGGCGTTTACGGCTGATACGAGCCTGTATCCGTTTTGGGGGTTTAAGTTGGATGCGAGTTGTCTGCAGTATCTGGCTTCTCCGGCAGAGGCAAAGGCCAGTGTGTCAGGGGGGTATATGGCAGTGAGGATTGTGGTGGTCGTTGCGGGAACATGGATTTTGTATAAGATCTATAAAGGAGTACGGGGGTTCGGAGGTACAAGGGTACGAGAATACTCTGTGGCGAGGAAAGCGAGAAGTTCGATATTCTATCTCATCTGTATACCGCTGATGGTGATTGGAATCAGGGGAGGACTGGATGAGTCGACCACGAACATCGGGCAGGTATATTTCTCGCAAGACCAGTTCCTGAACCATTCTGCGGTAAACCCGGTGTTCAGTTTCTTCGCCTCGCTGGAGAGCACTTCCAGTGACAACACCGTATATGACTTCTATACCCCTGCAGAACTGAAGACTCTCACTGACGGGCTCTATCATTCAGAGAGTGTTGCGGGAGACACACTCCTGAGAACACAACGCCCGGATGTGGTGGTTATCCTGTTGGAGAGTTGCGGGAGCATGTTCCTGAATGTGATGCCGAACCTGCGCCATGCTGCTCAGGAAGGTATTGACTTCACCAACTGCTATGGCAACAGTTATCGTACAGACCGAGGTACTGTGTGTGCCTTGAGCGGATATCTCTCCTTCCCCACGATGTCTGTGATGAAGATGTCGAACAAGGTAAGTCATCTGCCCAGCATTGCGAGAAGTCTGCAGAAGGTGGGCTATAGCACCGATTACCTGTATGGCGGGGACATCAACTTCACGAAGATGAAAGGCTACCTGATCAGTACGGGATTTGAACGGCTCCACTGGAAACAGGACTATACCCAGGAAGAACAAGCGACCTCTAAATGGGGTGTGCGTGATGATATCACCTTCAAGACCTTAAGCGAGATCATCAGGAAGAGAGGGGGAGAAGGAAAGCGGTTCCTCATCGGCTACTCGACACTGAGCAGTCATGAGCCTTGGGATGTCCCAGTAAACAAATATAAAGAAAAACAGTACAACGGGTTTTCTTATGTCGATGACTGCATAGGCACCTTCATCCGGGAGATGAAGCAATCGAAGCAATGGGACAACCTGCTGATTGTGTTTATGCCTGACCATAGCAGTGACTTCAAAGAATATACCGAACAGCATCCTGACCGTAACAGGATCCCTATGATCTGGACGGGCGGAGCCATCAAACAAGCCAGGAAACTGGATATGATCTGTAATCAGAGCGACTTTGCCGCTACGCTCTTAGGGCAGATGGGTATCAGCCATCAGGACTTTGATTTCAGCAGGGATGTGACAAGCGAGAGTTATCGTTATCCCTTCGCTATCCATATGTTCAATAACGGAATATCCATGACGGACAGCACAGGCTACATGCTTTACGACCTGACTGCTGACCGTCTCACCGTTCAGACCTCTCCTGACGCAGAACGCATGGCACGTACCGCCAAGGCCATCCTGCAAATGGCGACAGAGGATCTGAGGAAAAAGTGAAAAGGTGAAAAGGTGAAAAGGTGAAAAAGTGAAAAGGTGAAAAGGTGAAAAAGTGAAAAGGTGAAAAGGTGAAAAAATGAAGATAGAAAAAGACTGTGTATTAGGTTATCTTTCTCCCATAGGAACTGTGGTATGGAACCTTGGGATGGCCTATATCGTGTATTTCATCGCGCGACTGGTGTTCCTCGTGACGAACTATTCCTTCTATGAAGGGCACCTGGCATTCCCCCATCTGATGGAGATGCTGGGCGGCGGCCTGGTATTCGACACGGCAGCCATCCTGGTGACCAACAGCCTCTACATCGTCATCCTGCTGCTGACGCCCTGGCGCAGACTGGCCCAATGGGTCTATGTCGTCATCAATGCCGTGGCCCTGGCAGTCAATCTGGCTGACTGCGTCTACTTCCGTTTCACCATGCGCCGCACCACGACGACGGTCTTCAACGAGTTCCAGAACGAGAACAACCTGGCGGGGGTCATAGGCACGGAGATGGTGAACCACTGGTATCTGGTGCTGCTGTTCATCATCCTGGTGTATGCCATGTGGAAGTTGTACAGGTCGCCAGGCAAGGCTGTCCCCGTAGGCAAGTGGTGGGTGTGGTATCCGTCGCAGGTGTTGCTGCTGGCGGCCTGCGCACCCTTCGTGGTGGCAGGTATCAGAGGTGGTTTCACCACGGCTGTCAGACCCATCACCATCTCGAATGCCAACCAGTATGTGGACCGTCCCATCGAAGCGGCCCTGGTGCTCAACACCCCCTTCTCGATCTACCGCACCATTGGCAAGGATGTCTTCGTGGTGCCCAATTATTTTAGTGACGAAAAAACATTGGCGTCTATATATACTCCCATCCATACTCCTAACGACAGTTTGGCGGGAGCAAATTCTTCACTCTACACTCTTCACTCTTCACTTAAAAAGAATGTAGTGGTGCTGATCGTGGAGAGTTTCGGGCGCGAGTATATCGGAGCCCTGAACGAGACCCTGGAGAACGGCCAGTACAAGGGCTATACCCCTCATGTCGATTCGCTCGTCAGCCATAGCACCACCTTCCGCTATAGTTTCTGTAATGGCCGTAAGAGCATCGACGGCATGCCCAGCATCCTGTCGAGCATCCCCATGTTCGTAGAGCCCTTCTTCCTGACGCCCGCCTCCATGAACCAGGTGAGCGGCATCGCCTCGCTGCTGGCTGGCGAGGGCTATGAGACGGCCTTCTTCCATGGCGCCCAGCGCGGTTCGATGGGCTTTATGGCCTTTGCACGAAGCACTGGCTTCCAGCAATACTACGGGCGCGAGGACTATAATGACGACCCGCGCTTTGGCGGTGACGACGACTTCGACGGCATGTGGGCGATCTGGGACGAGCCCTTCCTGCAATACTACGCCACGAAGATGTCGGAGATGAAAGAGCCCTTCATGACGGCCGTCTTCACGGCCAGCAGCCATCACCCCTACCACGTGCCAGAGCAATACAAGGACGTGTATCCCGAGGAGGGCATTGAGATCCACAAGTGCATCCGCTACACGGATATGGCCATTGGGAAGTTCTTCGAGAAGGCGAGCCACGAGCCGTGGTTCAAGAACACCATCTTCGTATTGACCAGCGACCATACCAACCTGAGCGACCATCCCTTCTACCAGACGGACATAGGCGGATTCTGCTCGCCGATCATCATCTACGACCCCAGCCAGCCTGTGGGAGAGATGCAGGACAAGATCGCCCAGCAGATAGACATCCTGCCCACCGTCATGGGAATGCTGCACTACCAGAAGCCCTACTTCGGCTTCGGCATCGACCTGCTGAACACGCCTGCGGAAGATACCTGGGCGGTGAACTACCTGAACGGCATCTACCAGTATGTGAAGCATGGACACGTGCTGCAGTTCGACGGCCAGCAGACCAAGGGCATGTATGCCCTGGACGACTCGCTGATGCAGCACAACCTGGTGGGGAAGGTGCCTCAGCAACCACAGATGGAACTCGAACTGAAGGCCATCATCCAACAGTATATGGAACGTATGACACAAGACGGGTTAAAGGTGGAAAGGTGAAAAGGTGGAAAGGTGAATGAGTGAAAAGGTGAAAGGTGATACGATGACAACGGTATTAGTGATTCACGCCAAGCATCTGACAGACAGGCTGGCACACATGGAACGTCAACTGCAGGACTGGCCAGGCGACGTGACGTATATCCTCGATGATGATAAGGATGAACTCACAGACGAGATCATCAACAAGTATTTCGTTCCTGGCTGCGAACTGTACAACAAGTCGGGTGCCACCAGTTGTGCTGTCAAGCACCTGAAGGCCTGCGAGTATATCGTCAGCCATCAGTTAGAAGGAGCGCTGGTGCTGGAAGACGACATCGTGCTCCGTCCACGGTTCAGGGAAGATTTTGAAAAGACCATCGAGGAGTATCGACAGCATGATGCAGGCCAGCCCATCCTCATCTCCTATGAAGACTCGTCGCTGCTGTTCATCCCCCGTTCACGCAGGAAGGCAGGGCAGTGGCTCTATGAGGCGCCTCACGGACGGGTGAGATTCAATGGTGCCTTGTTTATCAACCAGCAGGCGGCACGCGCCATCGTCGAGGACGTGAGAGCCCACAGATGCGACGTTGCTGTCGACCATTACTATATGCACCTGTACGACAAGGGGCTTGTCCAGTTCCTCTGGTGTGAGCCTTGCCTGGCCACACAGGGTAGTTTCAGCGGCACGTTCGTCTCGTCCATGGGACAGATACGGTCGCTGGAGGGCTTGCGCTGGAGACTGAAATACGTCTACAAGCGGCTCATCTACTGGTTCAGATAGGTGTGATCAGAGGATGTGCTGGAACAGTTCGTCGAAGTGTCCGAACGACGATTCCGTCAGTGGTGCTTCGCCATCCTTGATCCAATAGAGGGGCGTATCGTGATACATGGATGCCGTCAGCGAGAACGTGCTGGGAGGACCTATCAGGTAGTTACACTCAGAGAGCACATACAGGTCTTCCGCCGCATTTCCCTTAGGGAATATCACACGGGTACCCTTCAGTTCCTGCTCATAACGCTCCTTATCGAGCGAGGCGTCATTGCCACAGATGAAGACAGACGTGCCAGGATGCAGGGCGATAAACTCTTTGATAAGTCTCAGAAACACCTCATCAGAAAACAAATACTTTCCGTCATACCACGTCGCATAGTCCCCGCGACGGATATGTACGCCCAGGCGACAAGAGTCCTTAGAGACTGACGACAGCACGGGCTCACAGGCCTTGACCACAGAGTCCTTGAAGGCAAACAGGTCGATGATCTCCTGCTTATATTTCAGGAAGAGGTCATACCAGCGTGCCTCCCATCCTACGACGGCGATATCCTTGTACTTCAGCATCTTCTCTTCCTCCTCGCTGATGTCGGCACCCACCTCGTTGAACTCCAGCGTGGGGATAAAGCCCCACTTGGCTGCATATTTGGCGATGGTATAGCGCAGGAAACTGTGGTTAGGCGTGTCGCAGATGTGAAAATACTGGAACTTGTAGGCGAAGCGCATCGACATGGTCTTCCGTCCATGCTCCCTGCCCCAGGCATAGAAGTGTCCGTACTGAAGGATGTTGTTGCACATCCATCCCGAGCCTTTTACATATATCATAGACTATAATCTTTAACGGTAATCATCTAAAAATTGTATACAGTAATCATCTGTAAACCGTAAACTGTAAACAAAACCTACTCGCACCCCTCCCTAGGCACCACTTTCCCGTTGACAACCTGGAAGCGCTCATTGAATTCCTCACGCGTGCGTTTCCATCGATTATGGCTCCACAGCCACAGTTCGGGCTGACGACGGATGCTCGCCTCCAGCATCTGATGATAGATGTCTGTGGCCTCAAACGCCTTCAACTGTTCAGGCGTGCGGGTGATCAGTTTGAACTCAGCCTCGTAATAGCCCCGTTTCTTCTGAGACATCTCAAGGAAGAAGATGGCCTGGCGGTTCTTGATGGCGATACGCTCCGTGCCTGTCATCACAGGGGTGTCGTGGTTCAGGAACCAGCACCAGTGATGGATATTGTTCCAGTGGGGCACCTGATCACCCAGGTAGCCCAGCACCGTGGGCTGATTCTGACGCTTGAACTCGACGGTCTTGCGGAGGATGTCCACCAGGGCGATGCACTCTGCTCCCCACCGTCCGCGAAGTCGCAGGAAGAGGGTGTCGAACGTCTCGTTCTCAAGGGCGTGGTAGAGTTGTCCGCAGTGTGCCTTCTCCGACACCCATAGCGGCAGCGAGGTGACCCACTCCCAATTAAAGAAATGGCCCAAGTAGACGGCACACGACTGCCCGTCTGCCACGCACTCGTTCACCAGTTCCGTGCCCTTGAAGACCATGTGCCGACGCATCTGCCGCTCAGACATCGTCCGCATTTTCACGGCCTCGACAAAGTAGTCGCAGAGTCGATGGTAGAAAGCGCGTTCGATTGTGAGGATCTCTGCCTCAGACTTCTCAGGGAACGAGGTCTTGAGGTTGTTCCGCACCACCTTCACACGATAGCCCAGCAGACGATAGAGGACCAGATAGACAAAATCGCTGAAGAGGTAATGGATCCAGAATGGCAGCAGCGACAACAGATACCAGACGGCAGACACGAGATAGTAGACCACTTTGTTCATACGCCATAGACGGTTTTGATTTGCGCATAATAATGGGCATAGTCCAGATGGTCATCGAAGTCTGCCTTTGCCTGCTGTCCCAGCCGTTGCCGGAGGGGGGCATCATCTATCAGACGGGCCATCGCCCCAGCCAGTGCCTGGGCATCGCCAGGGGGCACCAGCAGGCCGTTCTGCTCCTGTATCACATATTCTCGCTGGCCACCGTTATTGGTGACGACGACAGGATGCCCCTGCGACATGTATTCCTGAGGGGAGAGCGGACACCCCTCCTGAACGGTGGAGGCAAGGATGCCGAAGTCGGCAGCAGAGACGTAGGGCAGCACAGGATGCACAAAGCCCGCGAAGACCACCTTGTCAGAGATGCCTTTGTCTGCAGCGGCCTGTTTCAGATGGGCCGTGTATTCATCGCTGCCACGACCCACCAGGATTAAGAGGTGAGAGGCGAGAGGTGCGAGGTGAGAGGTATCCTTGAGAAAAGACGGGTCCTGAAGCAGGGCCACGGCATCCAAGAGTGTATCGAGTCCTTTCTCTGGGTCCAGACGCCCATGATACATGCCGATGACACAGTCTGAAGGTATCCCGAACCTGGTCCTGATATCGACAGGCGTCACCTCCTTGGGTACGACAATGCTCGTATGGACGACGCCCAACTTGGAAGCATCGATGGCAGGATGGGTGCTCAGGAACTCAGACTTGGACAGTTCCGAATCGAAGACCAGACGGTCCAGATGGCGGTAGAGCCAGCGATAGAGCCACGAATTCTTGCCCTTTCGCGTCAGATGGCGGCACATCACCACCCGCACCTGCTTCCGGCCAGCCAGGCTTCTGGCATAGCACGCCGTAAAGGCATCCTTGAAGTTATGGGCGTGCAGGATCACAGACTGATCCTCTGATTCCCTGATTCTCAGATTCCTGATCACCCTGGCCATCTGCCAGGCACTCTTCAGGTCGAGGGCACCACCCAGGGCCAGGGGTAGCACGTCCATGCCTGTCTCTGCATACTTCTGGACGATCGTCTCCACAGGCTTGCAGAAGATGCCGACATCAATACCGTCAGCCCTTTGGCGCTGACTCAGGTCGTAGACATACTGTTCGCCTCCGCCCCACTCCTTATTCGATACTATATGGAAAATCTTCACGCTGCAAAAGTACGCATTTTTTTAGATATAAGGACATAAGGACATCAATTTTTTTGTTTCTTTTGTTCTTATGTCTGAAAAAAGAACTATCTTTGCAGCAGAATTATGGCTTCATACGATATAGAAACCCTCCATCGGCACATTCTGCAGATCCTGCTGTCTGTAGACCGTGTATGTCAGGCGCACGACATCAGATACTACTGTTGGGCGGGCACCATGCTGGGTGCCGTCCGCCACAAGGGTTTCATCCCCTGGGACGACGACATGGACATCTGCATGCCCCGTCCTGACTACGACCGTTTCATGATGCATGCCCACGAGTGGCTGCCACAGCCTCTGGAGGCCCTGTGCATCGAGACCTCGCCCACCTACCCTGGCGGCTTCGGGAAGATTGTCGACAGCAGCACCACCCTGATAGAGCGCGCACACAGCGACTATGTAGCAGGCATCTATATCGACGTGTTCCCCATCGACGGCATCTCCCCCTCGCGCTTCGCCCAGAAGATGGCCGTGGCCCGTTACAAGGCCCTCGACAAACTGCTCTATTTCCTGCATCGCGACCCCTATAAGCATGGCCATGGACCCAGTGCGTGGCCCATCCTGCTCATCCAGCGATGCTTCTCCCACGAGTGGGCGCGCCGTCAGTTGAGGGCTGCCTATCTGGCCTACGACTACGACCAGTCTGACTATGTGCTCGACTATGACGATGGTGTGCAGGGGGTCATTCCCAAGACCATGCTGGGCACGCCTCAGCCCTTCGAATTCGAAGGTCATCAGGTGATGGGTGTTGAACACTATGACGACTATCTGCGCCAGAAGTATGGCGACTACATGGTCATCCCTCCCCACGACAACCAGCGACAGCATAACTTCTTCTATCTGGATTATAATCTGCCTTATCGTGAGTACAAGGACCAGCGCGCCTTTGTAAACAATAAACCATAGTGTTGATTGTTTACAGTTTACGGTTTACAGTTTACAGTTTACAGATGATTACTTCTATAGGCGGAATGGATTCATCCTATAGCCCTTACGAGTGGCTTTGCCAGGTTATCATCTGTAAACTGTAAACCGTAAACTGTAAACTACTCTCGATATCGCTTCTCGATGATCTTGGCTACTAAGATGAATTGGTACATCCCCGCCATCATCGCCCGGATGATTCCTCGTGTGCCCATCCGGTAGCCGCCATCCATCACGTATTTCTTGAAGAACCTCCAGACAGGACGCCACAACAGGGCACCCAGTCCATAGCCCTTGTCACGCTTCTTCTCTACCTCATTGTCGGTATAGAGGTTCATCTTCTCCATATACTCGTGCATCGACTCGTCCATGAGATGCAGCAGACGGGCCTTCTTGTCGGCCTTCAACTTCTCCACCCTGCCCTGCACCTTCGGAAAGGTATGCACATAGGGAGGCCACTCCGTACCCTCACGGACAAAGAAACGCAACTGATAGTCATAATGGAAATCACGCACGAACATGCCCATGAACATGTTCTGACGAGGGATGTAATAGCCTGCAGGACAGTCTGTATCCTCAATCCTCTGGTAGAGCACCTCCCGTAGTTCTGGAGTGACAATCTCATCGGCATCGACTACCAACACCCATTTACTGGAAGCCGACTGGATGGCAAAGGTACGTGCCGGCTCCGCACTCTTATGATCGCCCTTGGGGAATGTCACCACCTTGCAACCATACTCCCTGGCTATCGCCACTGTGTCATCCGTACTCTCCATGTCGCACACCACCACCTCGTCGAAGCCCTTCACAGACTCCAACACCTTCTGCAGATGCTGCCTGGCATTGTAGGTATTGATGACGACGGATATCTTTGACGCTTCACTCATTTCGTTGCAAAAGTACAAAAAATAATCAGATAAAAGAACACTCGTACACTTTTTTTTCGTTCTTTTGTTCTTTTATCTGAAAAAAAACGTACCTTTGTGGCCGAAAGAACGAACGCTATGTTAAAACGAGAGACTTTCGGCGAGATGTTCCGGTTTGCTGTCGTGGGTACGATATCAACCGTATTAAACTATGTCATCTACTGGATCCTGCAGCACTGGATCAACGTGAACATAGCCTATACCATCGGCTACGTGCTCAGTTTCTTTGTGAACTACTGGCTCTCAGCCCATTTCACCTTCCACGAACAGACCTCTACGAAAAACGGCATCGGCTTCGGAGGCGCCCACCTCTTCAACTATCTCCTGCACATTGCGCTGCTCAACTTCTTCCTCTGGGTAGGACTGAGCCGCGAACTCGCCCCGCTGGGTGTATATGCCATCGCCGTCCCCACGAACTTCTTCGTCGTCCGATTTGTCTTTAAACACTTCCATCGCTCATGAACAACTCCATCACTGTCGGATTCGATGCCAAGCGCATTGTGCGCAACAATACAGGCTTAGGCAGTTACAGCCGCACGCTGGTGCGCGACCTGGCCTATCTGCCAGCCAGCCTGAAACTGCGACTCTACGCCCCCGACAAGGGGCGCGACGACCTGCGGTCCCAGATCGAGGGACTGCCCAGAGTCAGTTTCTGCTATCCCAAGGAGTCCACCTTCCTGCCTTTCGACAAGGCGCTGTGGCGCGAACGCGGCATCGTGAGCGACTTGAAGAGAGACAAGGTGCAGGTCTTCCACGGACTGAGTGGTGAGTTACCCATGGGCATCCGTCGCAGTGGCATCCGCAGCGTGGTGACCATCCACGACCTCATCTTCCTGCGCCACCCGGAGTTCTACCCGTGGCTCGACGCGAAGATCTATGCCTGGAAGTTCCGTCGCGCCATCAATGAGGCGGACCACATCATCGCCATCAGCGAGTGCACCCGTCGCGACGTTCTGGAACTGGGTCCCGTCGAGCCGTCGCGCGTCAGCGTCGTCTATCAGAGTTGTGCCCCCCGCTTCACGAGCGTGCCCACCCCCGTCGAGGAAGAGCAGGTGCGGCTGAAGTACGGCCTGCCCAAGCGGTTTATCCTGAACGTGGGCACCATCGAGCAGCGTAAGAACATCCTGCTGGCCGTCAAGGCGTTGGAGGCTCTGCCCCATCTGTCGCTCGTCATCGTGGGCCATCGCACGTCGTACACGAACCAGGTGATGGACTACATGTCGTCGCACGGCCTCCATCGTCGTGTGTTCATCCTCGACAACGTGCCTGATACCGACCTGCCTGCGCTGTATTCCCAGGCCGAGTGCTTCGTCTATCCCTCCGTCTACGAGGGTTTTGGCATCCCCATCATCGAGGCCGTCAGTTGTGGACTGCCCGTGGTGGCCTGTACGGGCTCCTGCCTGGAAGAGGCAGGCGGTCCGGACTGTCTCTATGTCAGCCCCGACGACCCTGAGGCGCTGGCAGACGCCATCCGCCAGTCGCAGAAGGGCGCGCCAGGCCGCGAAGAGCGCATCCAGCGCAGCCAGGCCTACATCCGCCGTTTCCAGGGCGACAACGTCGCAAGTCAGGTCGCCGACATCTATCATAGGCTCGTGTAGTTTTTTTTGTTTATAGTTTAAAGTTTATAGTTTATAGATGATTACCTGGCATGCCACTCGATGGTGCAGTAAAAGATAGGAGTCTTTCTGCTGCCTATAGAAGTAATCAACTATAAACTATAAACTTTAAACTATAAACAATAAACAATAAACTATAAACTTTAAACTATAAACAGACAAACCGCCTCCAGGTAATCATCTGTAAACTGTAAACCGTAAACTGTAAACAAAACTAAAACTTCCACCTCACTTGCAAGTCGAGGTCTGTCTGCGATGAGCCGTCAATCTGCTGATAGCCACTGCCGATAGTCTGACGATCGCGATAATCAGTGACTCCAGCCTTCGCTGTCAGCGTCAGGTTCCTGCCCAGGCTGACTCGTGCCATCAGCCAATAGCGCAGGCCCTCGCCATACAACTGCAGCGAAGAATAGGTATAAAGCGGGCCCTGTTCGTAGAGATACACCCTGCTGTTGTAGCCGTCCGTATGGAAATAGCCCAGTCCGCCGTTCAGTCGCAGCCAGCGGTGGGTATAGGCCAGGGTGCCACTCACCATCGCGCCCCACTCATCACTCCTCACGCCGCCCTCCTCACTCCTTGGCGAAAAGCCCCCATCCAGTTGCACGCGCCCTCCCAGTCCCTGCTCACGTCCATAGTTCACACTGAGTCTGCATCGATGCTCCAGGTGGGTGTCGAGGGTCTTCTTGTCTGCTCCGTCTTTCTGTCGCACCCTGAAGCGGTATCGCCCGCTGACAGTCCAGTTCTGTTTCTGCCAGGCAGCCTGCAGCATGTTGTCCCAGGCGTACGACGACTGCGACACCTGATAGCGTGCCCAGGCGAAATAGGCATAGTCGGTATAGGCCGACAGTCTGAGCGCCTGCGAGGGTTGCCAGTTGAGGCCCAGGTATACCCCGCTCTCGTTCTGCACCTTCCCCCCGTCGCTGTAACTCTGGGCGTCGAGCGAGGTGTAGCGACTGGCGTAGAAGCGTTGCAGGGCCATCAGGCTGACGGCATCCGACAGTCGCAGGCTGACGGCGTTGATGGTGGCCAGGTGTCCTTGTTGGTCGACTGCCGTCTCCCCATTGAGAGCCACCCTCGGACTGGCGTAGCCATAGTCGAGGCTTAAGTTCACAAAGTCGCTGCCTTGCGGATAATGCCTTCGATAGAGGCTGTTCGTGTTGGGGCGCAGCGGTCTGTCCAGATGGGTGTAGAGCCCGTTCAGGGCGAGGTGGAAGCCCCCAGGGGCGTAGCGCAGGCTGCCACACGTCTTCAGGACGTGCAGGTTATGTTTCTTCGCCATCTCCGCCTGCGTACGGTGATAGCCCGTCGTCAGGATGGTGGCCACCGTCCCGTCCTTGTTCAGCGTGGCGTCAGCAGGCTTATACGATACGAAGGCCGTCCACTTCAGGTCCCGACCCATGTCGATCGTGACGCCAGCCCCCAGGAGCGAGCCCTCCGACCGCGAGGAGTGGGCCCTGAGGGTATAGGTGGATCGTCCCAGGTTCTGCAGCAGCATCATCTTCCCCAGGGCGAAACTGTTGTTCATCACCAGTCCCATGCCCATCGACACACGGTAGTTGCCTAAGACCAGCGACTCCACCCTCCCCAGGTTGCGCAGTTGTAGATAGAGGGAATAGTAGTCATAGCCCGTCCTGTTGCTGTTGGCGAAGAAGGGCTCCCCTGCATCCTGCGCCCCCACCAGTCCCAGTTTCACCTGCTCGCCGTATGTGAACTGATAGCGCAGCCAGTGGCGGTATGGCGGTCCCAGATAGCCTTCCTTGTCGCCCTTCCGCTCATAGAAGGGGACACGTCCGTAGGCCATCAGTTCGTTCTTGCCGTATTTCGCGATGTCCTTGAGCCTGGGCAGCGAGTCGGCCGGCTCCTCGCCCACAGTCACGAAATAGGCGAGCAGTCGGCGCTGGGCATAGTCGAGGGCACGTATCATCTGGAGTTCAGCCTTCGACTCCATCCGCCCGTATCGCCACAGGTACTCCATGATGCCCTCTATCTGCTGGGCAGAGAGGAAGGGCAGTTCCTCCAGCCGCTCCCTGGTCGCACGGTTGATGTCCAACGGATGCTGTTCCAGTTCGCACAGAAGTTCATACGTCTCTTCCCACGACGATGATTCCAGGTCATCCTGTGTCATCACCTCGTTCAGGTACTGCTCCCACGGCCTCGCCTCCTGAGCCCTCGCGCCCAGCACCGCCCACAACAACAGATATACGATTCGTGTCCTCATAATCCTCGCATTTAAGTTTAACGCTGCAAAGATAATGAATAATTCTGGTTTATCGAAAAAAAATCCCGGAATTTATTGAAAGGTCCAACAATTATTTGTTCCACACCTCTTATTATTTAATATAAGCAAAAAAATTTGCAGGATAATCCAAAATAGACTACCTTTGCAGCCAGATTAGCCGTCTGGCATGACGGTACTTGGGATCAAGATGCGTAAGACAATAATCATCATACTCGCTGCCGCAGTGTGCCAGCAGGTGCTGGCACAGGAGCAGCGGATGACCGCTGAAGAGGTTTTGGCGGAGATGGACTCGCCGACGTTCGTGCCTACGGTGAAGGTGGGCAAGGTGCTGCACGAGGGCGACAGCATCCAGTACATGGAGATGAACAACGTGTACGTGTATCCCCAACTGACGTTCAAGAACAAGCGCCAGGCCGAGTCGTACATGCGTCTGGTGAAGAACGTGAAGAAGGTGCTTCCGATGGCGAAGGAGGCCCGACAGATGCTCATCGAGACCACGGAGTATCTGGAGACGCTGCCTGACGACAAGGCGAAGGAAGAGCATATCAAGCGCGTGGAGGACGACATCTTCCGCACCTACAAGCCGAAGATGAAGAAACTGACCTACTCACAGGGCAAACTGCTCATCAAACTCATCGACCGCGAGTGCCACTCCACGGGCTACGACATGATCAAGGCCTTCATGGGGCCTATCCGTGCAGGCTTCTGGCAGGTGTTCGCCTGGGGCTTCGGCGCCTCGCTGAAGAAGGAGTACGACGCCAAGGGGGTAGACCGCCTCACAGAGCGCGTCGTGCTGATGGTGGAGGCAGGGCAGATTTAGTTTACTGTTTACGGTTTACAGTTTACAGATGTTTACAGTTTACAAATGATAACCTGGCAAAGCCACTTGACTCCGTAAACCCTGCCTGTTTACTCCGTTACCGATGCCTCCTAACCTTATAAAGGATAGGACTTTATCTATATAACTCCCTATTCCTTACTCCCTTATCAGGCATCCTTTACTCCCTTAACTGCCATCCTTTACTGAGAGGAGTTTGGCGCGAGATTACTCGGGGGCGCGAGATTACTTGGGGCGGAATGGCCTGCGCTTAGAGTAACTTCTTCCCCTCCTGAGTTAGGAGGGGAGCCCGTCAGGGCGGGGTGGTCTGAACCGCCGCATCATTCGCTTAACTATTCCCTTGTTCAGACCACCCCTTACCCCTCCTAACTCAGGAGGGGAAGAGATTACCCTGTAGGCAGAAAAACTCCGTACTTAGACTATTCTCGTACCGCCGTACCCCCGCGCCCCAGCACCAACGCGGAATTTTCAATCTTCAATTTTCAATTAAAAATTCGTACTCCCCCGGCGCGCCGAACTTCTCCACTATCGCCCTCACCAGTTCCGGCTATAGTCCTTGTCGTGCGAAGAGAGACCCATCCCCACGAGGCTCTGGTGAAACTGCTTGTCCTTCTTGATCCAGCGCAGCAGTTTGGCCTGCGCCACCTTCGGATCATCGATGGTTGGGAACATCAGCAAGGCGAATTCCGACTTGCCGTAAGTGCGAATTGCGAAATTTGTGTGTGTCATTGGCTAATATTTTAGTAAAATTATTCAACTGCAAAGGTACTAATAATTTTTGAAATATGCTAGGAAAACTATAATAAAATGGAGTGTATTTGTTGCTTATTTGACCTACAAAACATATTTACAAACTTTTCGCGTTATATTGATGCGATTCACAAATCACAAAATCACAAAATCACAAAAGGTTTTTGCGATAATCATCAAAAAATCTTATATAATTTATTAATATATTATATATATTATAATATATATAATATATTAATATTTATTTTAGTTATTTCATTACTTCCATTTGTATTTTTCCTTTTTTATTTTTCCATTTTATTTTTCCTTTTGTGATTTTGTGATTTGTGATTTTGTGATTTTGTGACAATGTACTATGAAAAGCGCACGGGGTCAGGAGTGCTGTGCGTACGAGTAGACTGACGTTTGCTGGGTATTAAATAAAAAAAACGTTCTGGAGATTTTTTCCAGGACGCCTAGTTTTTTAGTCTCTGTGTGGTGATGTGGAGAATTACTTTACACGAACTTCGAATGTCTTTTTCTTTGGGGTTCCACTTTTAACACGAATACCACCGTTTACATTCTCCAACTCTTCCATTGTCAGAGCGCGTGCGCTCATAAAATTCTTCTGTGTCATAATCTTATCATTTTTAAATTGTTAAACTTACTGTTTGATGATGCAAAGTTACGGCGATTTTCTTCCGATTCCAAGAAAAATCCCGAATTCTTCTCTCACTTGTAGCGACAACCGTCCCCTCTGGCGACAAATAAGAAAAACACCCTCAAAATCTGTCGTGTCAGGGGGTAGGACTATGATAGTTATAGTCCATCACCATCGAGATATAGCCCTTAGGCCATTTTTCCTTGTCAAGGAACAGCTTCGCGTTGCCGTGAGACAGCAAGAACACGCCAGGCCTGATCTCCTTGCATTCATAGTACATGTTGTTCTGTCCCTCAACATAGCTGATGCGTGAAATCTGCCAACAGCCGTCGGCAATGTGAACCTTCATGTTGTCGAGCTCCACGATGTAGAAAGTCCGCTTGCCGACAGTATAGCTGCCACTATATTTCAAGCCTGTGTCCTCCCCCCTCTTGCGTTTCTTCTGCAGTTCCTTCACCTTCTCGCGCACCTTCTTATAGAATTTGTCATACACATTAGTGCTCATCATGCCATCGTGTTTCAGGAATGAGTTAATCTGCTTCTGCGTAAGTTCCTGCTTCATCTCCACCATCCTGACGTTCGAGGTCGTTATCTTTCCCTTGTTGAAGGCCACATCCTCAGCCATCGTAATACCGAAATGCTTATGCTCCCTGAGGGCAGAAACGATGGGACCATATCCTGCCAGACGGGCTGCGAAGGTGATGGTACGGCGGTGAGGAAACTTCTTCAGGTCCATGTCCTTCTCCAACTGGCATGTCACAGAATACTTCAGCGTCTGTATCCGCTCCTTCAGCGGTTTGGCATTAGCCAGCACCTGCTTCAACAGGTATTCCTCGAAGGTCATGCCATCAGCGAGCACCACCACCTCCGTCAGATTAATCGAACGGGCGATATCATCATCCTCCTGAGCATACCCATTCAACCCGCAGAACAAGGCGAGCAGGATGATACAGTATTTCATGTGTTGGAACCATTCAGTCATCGCGACAAAGATAAGCATTATTTGTCAATGCGCCAAATAATTGGGGAGAATTTTGGGCAGTCATGGGACAGGCGTCTGGGGTGAGTTTGTAGTCGCTGGGACAGATTCTTGGGTATGACGGCTGCTATGACTCAGGAACCCCGTGATCTCGTGCCAAAAAAAACTGCGAGTAGACTGACGTTTGCTGGGGTATTAAACAAAAAAAACGTTCTGGAGAATTTTTCCAGGACGCCTAGTTTTTTAGTCTCTGTGTGGTAATGCGGAGAATTACTTTACACGGATTTCGAATGTCTTTTTCTTTGGGGTTCCACTTTTAACACGAATACCACCATTTACATTCTCCATCTCTTCCATTGTCAGAGCGCGTGCGCTCATAAAATTCTTCTGTGTCATAATCTTATCATTTTTAAATTGTTAAACTTACTGTTTCTTGCCTTGTCACTCAGATGTTGTTTGTTCTGATGACAGTGCAAAGGTACGGCGGTTTTCTTCCGATTCCAAGAAAATTCCTGAATTCTTCTCTCACTTGTAGCGACAACCGTCCCTACATGCGACAAATCAGGCAAATGCCCTCAAAACCTGACGTCTACAGAGATAATAACGTCATGATAAGCGAGGTCGGGGGGACAGGAAGTCAGCGCGGCATACCTGAAAGAACACATTTAGGCTTTGTCTTTGAAAGAATCATGATGGAACGGAAGTTCGACGGCTCAGATTATGATGTGGCACATATCTGTGACATGGTGATGGGTTTCATAGGCCAGAGTAGAGTGAGTATTGAGAACCTGAACAGGGTATGTCTGAAGAAGTGACAGCAATAGAATCGCTTGTTATTTACTCTGACCAGAGGACTTGGATGAGGGTCTGTCCGACAGCCTGGAGGGTGTTGCGGTCGATATGGGCCATGTCGTCGTTGACGGTGTGCCAGGTGGGACCGAAGGAACTCTGGGGACAGTCGGGGTAGTAAGGGATGATGTCGATGCAGGGGATCTTCGCCACACGGTTGACAGGCAGATGGTCGTCTGTGATACCAACTCCCTCTCGCGACGGGAAGAAACTGCCAAAGCCTACGACCTGAGAAGCACGCCACACCTTGTCGACGATGCTGCGGGCATATTGAAGGGACTGCTGTTCCTGATAGAACTGCGCACCCTGGCCTCCCACCATGTCGAGGAGGATGCCGTAACGGGCCGTGTAACCATCGACGTGGGGATTGGCAGCCCAGTATTGGGCGCCAAGGGCCCAGGTGTCGCCATCAGAGGGGGTGTCGTCCCATTGGGGCGTGCCCCAGTCTTCGGCATCGAAGCAAATGAAGTCGACGCCTAAATTATTGTTTACAGTTGACGGTTTACGGTTTACAGATGATATGTCTGTAGGCTGATCTGCCGCTGAGGATTCTGCCGCTGAGGTAATCATCTGTAAACTGTCAACAGTAAACTGTAAACTAAGCAAACGGGCCAACTCGAGCATGACGGCAACGCCTGAGGCACCGTCGTTGGCAGCAAGGACGGGCTTGCGATGATTCGCCTCATCAGGGTCGTTGTCGGCCCAGGGACGGCTGTCCCAGTGGGCGCAGATGAGGATGCGGTCAGTGAGTTCTGGACGATAACTGGCGATGATGTTCGTGGCTCGGAGCATGGTGCCGTCGTAGCCTTTGAGCAGGGTCTGCTGGGGGGTGACACTCATGCCATAGGACTTGAACTTCTCCATGATCCATGTGCCACAGTCGTCGTGTGCCTGGCTGTTCATGGTGCGAGGGCCAAAGTCGCACTGGGCCTCGCAGAAGGCGTAGGCACTGTCTGCACAGAAGGCAGGGCCTACGGGCTGGGCAGAGACGGCGTTGTCGTTCGTCGCCGTCTGCTTGCGGAGACCACAGGAGGATAATAAGAGGAGGGATATAAAGAGGTAAGAGGTGAGAGGTAAGAGGTGAGAGAATACCCTTACTGCAGAAATCTTCCTCATCAATAAATCGTTTATCTCAGTCATCATCTGTAAACCGTAAACTGTAAACTGTAAACTGTAAACTATCTCTTTAACATATAATTGCCCTGTAATTAATCGTATAATGCTGCGCGCAGCAATTAATGGATAATTTGTGGTAATTCGTGTTACAAATTCTGCGCCTCAGCCATCACACGGAGGAAGTTGCCACCCCAGATCTTCTGGATATCCTCGTCGCTGTAACGCTTACGGAGCAGTTGGCGTGTGAAATGAATGAGTTCGGAACAGTCTGCCAGGCCAGGGACTCCCCCATCGCCATCGAAGTCGGTACCCAGTCCCACATGGTCGATGCCCATCACCTGGATGGCATGTTCGAGGTGGGCGATGACGTCGACGATCGTCGCCTCGCCGCCCTTACGCAGGAAACCGTGATAGATGGTGGTCTGCGCCACGCCACCCTTGGCAGCGAGGGCCCGCATCTGGTCGTCGGTGAGGTTGCGCGGATGGTCGCAGAGGGCACGGGCAGAGGAGTGGCTGCACACGATGGGCTTCTTGCTGATGTCGAGGGCATCGTAGAAACTCTTCTCGCCAGCATGGCTCATGTCGACGAGGATGCCCAGACGGTTCATCTCACGGATGACCTGTTCGCCAAAGGCGCTGACACCTCCATGGGTGTTCTGTGTCTTCGAGGCAGAGTCGCAGATGTCATTGTCGCCGTTGTGACAGAGGGTCATATAGACGATGCCACGATCGGCGAAGTGCTGCAGGTTCTCGATCTTGCCGTCGAGGGCGATGCCGTTCTCGATGCCCAGCATGATCGACTTGCGCCCCTCGCGCTTGTTCTGCCAGAGGTCGGCAGGGGTACGTGCAATCCGCACATAGTCGCTGTTCTTCTTGGCGATGGCCTCTATCTGGTCGAAGATATTGTCGGCAAAGGCCTTGGGCTGTTCTGTGGGCTGGGGCAGGTAGGCCACCATGATGGTCGCATCGAGACGCCCCTCCGTCATCTTGTGCAGATCGGTGAGGATACGCGGGTCGCGCTGGACGAAGCGGACGCCCTGGGGAAAGAACATCGGGGTGTCGCAATGGGTGTCGAGGGTCAGGATGCGGTCGTGCAACTGATGGGCCTCACGATAATCGCGGGCTTCCTTCACCAACCACCGGAACAGGGGCAGGCCGCTCTCCATGCACTCCGGATGCCACTGAACACCCAGTATAGACTTGAACTCGCTGCTCTCCATGGCCTCGATGACGCCATCAGATGCTGTCGCCACGACACGGAACTTTTCTCCAGGGTCGCTGACGGCCTGATGGTGGAAGGAGTTGACGAACATTGAACATTGATCATTGATCATTGAACATTGAACATTAACCATTGAACATTGCTGCGCCTCCAAGTATATGCGATATAAGGTAGAATCCTTTTCCACTGTGACAGAGTGGGTGGGCTCGGAGCGGTCGGCATCCTGCGAATGTTTGATGTCTCGCACCTCCGTAGCCCCGTGTCCACGCACCTCCGAGAGATCCTGCGCCACCTTGCCTCCCAGGGCCATGGCGAGGGTCTGGATGCCACGGCAGATGCCCAGCATAGGAATCTGACGGTTATAGGCCAGACAGGTGATCAGGAGTTCTGCATTGTCGCGCTCCTTGTTGATGCCATGCAGCAGGGGCGACGGCTCCTCACCTGCCCAGAGGGGATTGAAATCGCCGCCACCACTGAGGATCAGGCCGTCGATACGCTCCAAGGTGTTGATGATAACGTGACGGTCTGCCTCTGGGGGGATGATGACGGGCACGCCGCCAGCCGCCACAACGGAATCATAATAGCCACGTCCTAACTTACACGTCAGGTCTTCGTAATTGCCAGTGATGCCGATAACAGGCATTGGCGCTGCTTCCGGGAAGCGGGCGTAGATGCCCTCCAACTGCCCTTGCAAGTCGAACTGTCGCGCCATATCAGTCCTCCACACTAATGGGTATCTCACGCTTCAGGCTCTGTTCGAGCGAGATGAGCGTCTCGGTAGCCACCACGCCATGGATGCTCTGCAACTTGCCGTTCAGCAGTTCCATGAGTTGTTCGTTGTCGCGGGCATAGAGTTTGACGAGCATCGTGTAAGGCCCTGTGGTGAAATGACACTCCACCACCTCGGGGATATGCTTCAGGCACTCCACCACGTCTTTGTACATCGAGCCCTTCTCGAGGTTGATGCCTACGTAGGTGCAGGTGCTATAGCCCAGGCTCTTGGGGTTGACATCGAAGCCGCTGCCCGTGATGACATCGGCATCGATGAGGTGTTGAACACGCTGGTGGATGGCAGCACGAGAGACATTACACTCGGCAGCCACATCCTTGAACGGGATACGGGCATTCTTCGACAGGATGCTCAGAATCCGCTTGTCTAAGAGATCGATTTTTTCCATTTTTTCCTCTTTTGGTTACATTTTGATAGCAAAAGTACGATAATTTACTGAACAATGCAACTTTTTTGAGGAAAAATTAAAAAAAGTGTGCCACTTTTGTGACACACTTGCTTATTTCTTCACGATTTCGACCAATTCGACATCGAATATCAGTGTACTAAAGGGCTTGATCTGCCCCGAGTCGCGATCGCCGTAAGCGAGGTCGCTGGGGATGAACAGGCGCCACTTCGAACCCACAGGCATCATCGTCAGAGCCTCTGTCCAGCCCTTGATCACCTGCTGGGGGGTGAACTCCGCTGGTTCAGAACCATGACGGGAAGAAGCGTCGAACACAGTGCCGTCGATCAGACGACCCTCATAGTTCACCTTCACACGGTCAGTAGCCTGAGGCACCTCGCCCTCGCCCTTGACGAGCACTTGATACTGGAGGCCGCTGGGCAGGGTGACCACGCTGTCGCGCTTGGCGTTGTCCTCGAGGAACTTTCGGCCTGCCTCGCGGTTGGGACCATAGAGTTTCTCCTGCTTGGCAGCCATGTCGACCTCGTGCTTCTGGCGGAAGTAGGTCTCTGCTGCCTTCTGGGTGAAGTGGGTGGAATCGGCTGACAAGGCATCAGCAAAACCACGATAGAAGAGGTCGGCAGAGATGGAGTCGGGAGAGTCGGTAAAGTCGTTGGTCATGCCTGGCAGCATGCGGTCGCGCACCTGTCCGGCAATCTCCATACCAGCCACGTAGGCCTTCAACTTCGGGTCTCCACCAGCCTTCACCACCTCCTGGAAACCACGGATGAAGTCAGCCATATAAGTGGTATCGACACCATGCTGCTGAACCAGGAAGGGTATCAGCCCGTTGGTGACACTCATACCACCAGCATAACTGACGGAGTCGGAACTCGTGAAGAGTTGTACGGGCTGGACGACGGGAGCAGCAGGCTCCACGGCCTTCGTCTTCTTCTTGGCGGCATCTGCCGTATAGAAAGAAGCACCCGCCACGAGGGCGAGTGCGATAATCATCAGTTTCTTCATTACTTCTTAGGATCTACTTCGAGCAATTCCAGTTTGAAGATCAGGGCAGAGAAAGGCTTGATGTCCTTGCCCTGCTCACGCTCACCATAAGCCAGTTCCTGGGGAATGTAAACCTCCCACTCAGAACCTGCAGGCATGTGGCAGAGGATCTCCGTCCAACCCTTGATAACGCTCTTCACGGGGAAGGTGGCAGCCTCGCCACGCTTGTAAGAACTGTCGAACACAGTGCCGTCGATCAGACGACCCTCGTAGTTCACCTTCACCACAGAGGTATCAGTGGGGATGGCACCATTGCCCTCCTTGATGACCTTGTACTGCACGCCGCTGGGCAGGGTCTTCACACCCTCCTTCTTGGCATTCTCAGCGAGGAACTTCTCACCAGCCTCCTTGTTCGGGCCATAGGTCTTCTCCATCTGCTTGGCCTTGATCTCACGCATCAGACGCTCTGCGACCACCTGGGCAGAGTCGACAGTCATCAGGCCCTTCTTGCCAGTGGTACCACTCACGAAACCTGCCATGAAGTTCTTCATGGAGATGGTCTTCGTAGAGTCGTCACCAAACACCTGGTAGTTGATACCCTTCATCATACGGTTAGCGATCTGCTGGCCAATCTGGATACCTGCGAAGTAGGCAGCCTTCTTCTTGTTGTCGCCAGCGTTGGCACCCTCGTTGAGACCTTTGATGAACTCGGCCATATAGGTGGTGTCCACATCAAGGTTATTGACGAGGTACTCCTTCAGACCCTGGGTCTGAGCCATACCGATTGCATAACTCATCGTGTCGATGTCACTCCTCAGGTTGGCCTTAGGAGTGCCGTTGCCACATGATGAAATCATGATGGCAGCAACTGCTGCAATAGCAGCGAATGTAATTTTCTTCATTTTCTTGATTTTTTATTTCGTTATTACGTTATATCGTTATCACGTCATGTCGCCATCAGACCACCTGGATCAGTTCGACATCGAAGACCAGTGCTGCGAAGGGAGGGATCTGCGCGCCTGCGCCACCCTCGCCGTAAGCCAGACGATAGGGGATGAAGAAGCGGTACTTAGCACCCTCCTGCATCAACTGCAGACCCTCTGTCCATCCAGCGATCACCTGCTGCAGGGGGAAGGTGGCAGGCTCACCACGCTGATAGGAACTGTCGAAGACGGTACCGTCGATGAGGGTTCCCTCGTAGTGGCACATCACCGTATCCTTCGCCGTTGGCTTCTTGCCGTTACCCTCCTTCAGCACCTGATACTGAAGGCCGCTGGGCAACGTAATGATGCCGTCCTTCTTGGCATTCTCTGCGAGATACTTCTCACCAGCCTCCTTATGCACCTTGCCCTTCTCGGCACGCTCGGCCTGGAGTTTCTGCTCCTGCTTCTGAAAATATTCCTGTACAATCACCTGAGCCTCACGGTGAGACACCTTCAACTCGTTGCCCTCAAGGACATCGTTGATGGCCTGAGCGAAGTCGTCGGCACTGATTCCCTGGGCACCCATCTGTGCCAACTGCTGGCCAATGCCAAGGCCCAAAGCATAACTTAACTTATCCATTCTTTCTATATTTAATAATGTGTACTCTCAAAAATCGGCTGCAAAGGTACAACATTTTTTAGATATAAGTACATAAGAACAATTTTTTTTTGTTTCTTTTGTGCTTTTGTCGAAAAAAAAGCGTAATTTTGCACTTGAATTGAAATGGCTAAAACAATAACAGTCAATCAGAAGATGAAAAAGATCGTTGTTTTGACAGGTGCAGGCATGTCGGTGGAGAGTGGTCTGAAGACCTTCCGCGATGCTGACGGACTGTGGGAGAACTATCCCGTATCGAAGGTGGCCACCCACGAAGGTTGGGAGGCAGACCCCACGTTGGTAACCAATTTCTATAACATGCTCCGCAAGAAATGCTGGGGCGTGCAGCCTAACGAGGGTCACAAACTGGTGGCCAGGCTCGAAGAGAAATACGACGTGACGGTGGTGACACAGAATGTGGACAACCTGCACGAGATGGCGGGTTCGTCGAAGGTGATCCATCTGCATGGCGAACTGATGAAGGTCTGCTCGAGCCGCGACGTGGACGATCCGCGCTATCAGATTGAGTTGACGCCAGAGAACTGTGAGGTGGAGCCAGGCACGAAGGCTGGCGACGGCTCGCTGCTGCGCCCGTTCATCGTGTTCTTTGGCGAGGCGGTGCCTAATATCACCATTGCTGCAGAGAAGGTGCAGGAGGCAGACATCCTGATCATCATCGGCACCTCGCTGGTGGTCTACCCTGCCGCAGGGCTGATGCACTACGCCAAGCCTGACGCCCCCATCTATCTCATCGATCCCAACCCCATCCAAGCGGGAAGTCGTGTTACGCAGATTCAGAAAGGAGCCTCTGAGGGCATGAAGGAACTCTCGGAAATCCTGATGAAATAGTATTAATTAATATTGAATTTAAAAAGATGAAGAAAAGTTTCCTTTTGAGCGCGCTCTTTGTATGCGCTATGTGTTTGGGTTTCACAGCCTGTGGTGATGATGATGATGTCGACAACGGTGGCAAAAAGCAGACAGCAGTCGACTCACGCCTTTATGGCACCTGGCAGTTGGTTCAGATTACCACTCAGACTTATACTGACAAGACCTTTACCACTAAGACAGATGAAGCCCCAAAAGTAGAGGATGTGACCAACGGAATCAAGTTTACCCTGAACAGCGATGGCACAGCCTCTTACAGTGTCTATGATGAATCGAACAACACTTGGGATACTACCAAAGGTAAGTTTACCGTCGACGGTCAGTCCATCGAACTCTCCAATGATGAAGGCTGGTGGTTGGCTGGCAATCCCATCGCTAGTGGAATCTCCTATACTACGTTGACCAACAACGAGATGATTGACAGAAAGCAGTTAGTATCATCAACGACTGGCACGACGGTGGAAAACGGAACCGTTTACAAAGAGGTTATTACGAAGTACAAGAAGATCTGATGGCAGTTGACCCTGTCCAAGAAAGAAGCATCCCCGTCGCAGACTCATACTGCTGGCGGGGATGCTGCCTTTTTATACGCAAAGCGGTTCGCCAGTCAGTAAGCCTATGACTGGCGAGCCTTGTCGGAGCGGATCAGTTCGAGAAGTTTCTCGACGGCTTCCTCCTCAGGGATGTTCTTCTCGACGCACTCCTTGGCGCGGTAGAGCGAGATCTTACCTCGTCCTGCACCCACATAACCATAGTCTGCATCAGCCATCTCGCCAGGGCCATTGACGATACAGCCCATGATGCCGATCTTCAGTCCCACGAGATCCTTCGTGGCGGCCTTGATCTTGGCGATAGTCTCCTGCAGGTTATAGAGCGTACGTCCACAGCCGGGACAGGAGATATACTCCGTCTTCGTGAATTTGACGCGGGCAGCCTGTAAGATAGCATCAGCGAGTTCTACAAGACGAGCCTCATCAAAAGATGCATTGTGGATGATTAGTTTCGTGGCCTTCTTATCGATGAGCAGTGCGCCCACTGCCATAGCAGCCTCCAACTGAAGTGTTTCCCAGTCTTGGCAGAATACTGTAATGGTGATGGTATCGTCTATGATACTGGCCTCAGCCTCCTCGCGCAACTGACTACATACAGGGATCATGTCTACGAGTTGGCGGGCCACAGGAATCTCGCACTCAGGCTCTTCGGAGAGCGAGACGCGGATGGTGTCGCCAATACCTTCCGTCAGCAAGGCGCCAATGCCTACTGCCGACTTGATACGTCCGTCTTCGCCCTCGCCAGCCTCAGTAACACCCAGATGCAGGGGATAGTGCATGTCCTCACGATCCATCGCCTTGACCAGCAGACGGACGGTGGTGACCATGACGACTGTGTTCGAGGCCTTGATCGAAATGACGACATCGTTGAACTGCTCGCGCTTGAAGATTCTCAGGAACTCCATACAACTCTCCACGATGCCCTCAGGAGTGTCACCATAGCGCGACATGATACGATCAGAGAGCGATCCGTGGTTTACGCCAATTCGTACAGCGGTATGGTGTTCCTTGCAGATATTGATGAAAGGCACCAATTTGTCCTCGATCTTCTGCAATTCCGCAGCATATTCCTCATCCGTGTATTCCAGATGCTTGAACGTACGTCCCGGGTCGACATAGTTGCCAGGATTGATGCGCACCTTCTCACAGTAGAGAGCAGCCACATCAGCGGTATGAGCCGTGAAATGCACGTCAGCCACGAGGGGCTGCTGATAGCCATCCGCTTTCAGACGGGCGGAGATATTCTTCATGTTCTCAGCCTCACGCGTACCCTGGGTCGTGAAGCGCACCAGTTCGCCACCAGCGTCGATAATCCGCTTGGCCTGACTGACGCAGCCCTCAGTATCATTGGTATCCACCGTGGCCATCGACTGGATGCGGATGGGGTTCTGTCCACCAATGCCGATATTCCCTACACGGGCCTCAGTACTTAATCTTCTTTTGTACATACTCTTTTCTTTTTTGTTGATAGTTTATGGTTTATAGTTTATAGATGATTACTTCTATAGACTCCAGATAAACGATCTACAGAGAATTTGTCCCGGGCTTGCCAGGTTATCATCTATAAACTATAAACTTTAAACTATAAACTAATTACACTTAAATTCGTATTTCACCTTCGTCAGTTCTTCATTGGCCTTCTCAATCTTCACACGCAGACTGCCCTTATAGACGGCCAGACGCTGAGCCAGTTCAGCATCGTAAAGAGCCATCATCTGCACAGCGAGGATGGCTGCATTCTGGGCACCATTGACACCTACCGTGGCCACAGGGATGCCTGGGGGCATCTGGACGATGGAGAGCAGGGCGTCGAGGCCATCGAGCATCCCCTTGATGGGCACGCCGATGACAGGCAGCGTGGTAGAGGCCGCAATGACACCTGGCAGTGCGGCAGCCATGCCTGCGCCTGCGATGATCACCTTCACGCCACGATCCTTCGCCGTCTGTGCAAACTGCTCCACGGCATCGGGGGTGCGATGGGCAGAGAGGGCATTCACTTCAAAAGGCACCTGCAACTCATCCAGCAGTTTGCAGGCTTTCTCCATAACGGGCAGATCACTGGTGCTGCCCATGATAATACTTACAAGTGGTTTCATATCTAAAAATAAAAAAATCCAAGAATAGAACAGACGACCCCCACGAGGAAGCCTGTCAGGACCTGTGCCAGTGTGTGCTGGCGGAGGATCATGCGGCTAGTGCCCAGCACCCCAGCAAGGATGAACACCAGGCAGAGCCACCATACGGGGTTGAAGCCGAAGAGTTCGCCAAAGACGAACAAGGCTCCTGCCACGCCCCCTACGGCCGCTGTATGAGTAGAGATCTTCCACCACACGTTGATCAGGGCACAGGCCACCTGTATGAACAGCGCTGCTGAGAGGATGGCACTCATGAAATGGGGGATATGCACCTGGTCCATCAGGTATATGCAGAAGAAATAGCAGAGGATGGAGATGACATAGGGCACCATACGACGCTCCTTATGTCCGAGTTCGATAAGCGTCCACCCCTGATAGCGACGATAGAGATGGATGAGCACGGTAGGCAACAGGATGGTGAACACATACACCAGCGTGAGCACCTGCAACTTATAGGCCCATGGCATCAGCGAGAGATAACTGAAGGCGAACAGGGCCATCAGTCCTAATAAAGGCAAGTAGAACGGAGTGAATACCAGACTCACGATCCGTGCTCCCAAGATAATTGTCTTCTCACGCTTCTTCATCGAACATCACTTCTACACCTTTTCACTTTCGCAGCCTTGCGATAGGGATGCCTAACTTCTCCCGATACTTGGCCACCGTCCTGCGGGCGATGGGGAACCCGCGTTCCGCCAGAGCCGCCTTGATATCATCATCGCTCAATGGCTGTTTCTTGTCCTCTGCATCAACAATCTCCCTAAGGGCCACCTTGATCTGGCGCGTAGACAGTTCCTCGCCGCTTTGGGTGACGTAACTGTCGCTGAAGAAGTGGCGCAGGGGGAACGTACCCCAGCGGGTCTGGGCATATTTCGAATTGCTCACACGCGACACGGTGGAGAGGTCCAGCCCCGTCTTCTCTGCCACATCCTTGAGGATCATAGGTCGCAGCGAGGCCTCGTCGCCATCGACGAAGAACTGGTGCTGCAACTGGATGATGGCCCGCATGGTGATGGTCAGCGTGTGGCGTCTCACCTTCAAGGCCTCGATGAAGCCCTGGGCGCTGTCCACCTTTTTCTTAATATAGAGCAGCGCCTCTTTCGACTGGCGGCTCATGTGCTCACGATTCTGCTGGAACTCGTCCATGGAGTCAATGAACGACTGCGACACTTTCAGTTCGGGCAGTTCGCCATTGTTGAGCGTAAAGGTGACAGTCCCGTCATCGTGGGTATCGACGATAAAGTCGGGCGTGATCTGCTGAAGGCTTCTGCCTACGGTCTCCCCTAACGAGGCCCCAGGCCGCGGATTCAGTTTCCGCAGTTCGTGGAAGACCTGTTTGGCCTGGTCGTCGCTGAGCGAGAGGCTCGCCTGTATCTTGTCCCAGTGCTTGTGGGTGAATTCTTCGAAATAGTTAACGACCACCCGTTTCATCTGGTCTTTCAGCCATGAGGAGTCCTTGCGGTCAATCTGTAGCAGGAGACACTCCTGAAGCGAAGCGGCTCCAATGCCAGCCGGATCGAAGCCCTGCAGGAGTGTCTGCACCTCTCGGAGTTCCTCTTCCGAAGCGTCGATGTTACGATAGACGGCCAGTTCGTCGCTGATGGCATCAAGTCGCTTGCGCAACAGTCCGTCGTCATCGAGCGAGCCAATCATATACTCCATGATACCCCGCTGACGGTCTGTCATATCGAGCAGCACCATCTGTTCCTTCAACTGGTCGTAAAAGGAGGTTGTCTGGCCATAGACCATCTCCTCGCGATCCTCGGCGACAGCACTCCCTCCGTGGTAGACGGGTAATTCATCGTCGTCGCGGCCAATATTGCTCAGGGCATCGTCGAGGGCTGACTGACGCTCTTCGCGCTCCGTCAGCACATCGTAGTCCTCTGAGGTATCAGACGACTCGGAATGGTCTGAGAAATCAGAGTACTCTGTATTGTCAGCATCGTCATAGCCGCTGTCCAGTTCGAGGGCGGGATTATCATTCATCTCCGTATTTACCCGATCCACCAGTTGCATCAGCGGCAACTCCACCAACGATGCCTGGAGCAACTGCTGGTGGGAGATGATCTGCGACTGTTTCTGCAGCAGCGACTGTTCTTGTATCTGTGTATATCTATCGTTCATAGAAATCTTTCAACTGCTTCGCATACGATGCCAGGGCCTCTACGTCTGTATTGCCGAATCGGCGCCAAATGTCCTGACAGGGTATCATCAGAGGGTGGAAGATCACACCTCTGCGGTTCAGGTAGGGATCACAGTACTGCATCACCTCCATCACCTCGACCACATCGGCTGCCTTCAGTTTGATCAGACGAGCCAGTTCCTGCACTTCGGGAGTCTCTGCCACCATCGTCTGGGGTGTCAGACGGAAGTAGAGGTCGAGGATGAGGATGAGCATCACGGGGGTGAAACGCTCGTCTTCCTCCAGAGGTCTGAAGTCGCGCTCGAAACTCTCGTTCAGTTCCACGCCGTCATAGAAGGCGTCAGAGTTATTGAAGCCTTTCATCTCGCGGAACAGCCTGACGGCCCTTGCCAACTTGCGGGGATTGTTGCCATACACCTCCCAGATGTGCTCGACACGGGGTGTCTCGAGATTCGCAATCTGGCACATTTTATTAAAGAGCCGCTCTGGCGCGATGTGAAGTTCAAGGCTCAGGTCTACCATCGCCCTGCTGTACATGGGTTTGATACCTACGGGTTTCTGAAGGTAGATCTGCATCAGCAGCAACCAGTATTCATCCTGCCATTTGGAATCTTTCGCCATAGTCTATTGCCTTTTACCCTACTTTCATTACACTTTACGCTGCAAAGATAGTGCAATTCGTGGAAACCACCAAATTTTATGGAAGTTATTTAAACAGATATTGTGCGAACTCATGCAACGACTTGCGCCACACCTGCCATTCGTGGTCGCCAGGGTAAGAGTTGAAACGCACGTCTACACCACCGTCGCGCATCTTCTTCACGATGCCCCGTGTGTACTCGATACGGGGATCCTGTTCCCCGCAACTCATGAAAAACACGTCGAACTTCTCGTTGAATGTCTCAGTATCCGTCAGGATGCCTGGCACCTCCTTTTCCAAGTCGAAGTTCGAGGCTCCCTGGATGCCCCCAAACATTCCTGTGGAAAACACACCCACATTAGCGAACACCTCTGGGTCGCGGAGGCCGATATAGAACGACTGCCCACCACCCATCGACAGTCCGCACATCGCACGGCTTTTGCGGTCTTTCTTCACACGATAGGTTTTCTCCACAAACGGGATCACGTTGTCTATCAGTTCCGAACGGAACGACTGCATGCCCTGCCAACTGTACCCACCGCCAAAGCCACCGTTCCTTGAATGGACATTACTGTTCGAACTCACCACAATCATCGGCACCGCCTTGCCCTGGGCAATCAGGTTATCCATAATCTGTGCCGTCCTGCCCTGCTCCATCCAGCCATGATGATCCTCGCCGCCACCATGCTGGATATACACCACAGGATAAGCATCATGGCTCTCACGATAGCCTGCTGGAGTATAGACCAGCAGCGGGCGCCATGACTCGTCGACCTTCGAGTAATAAAACACGCTGCGCACTTCACCACGGGGCACATCCTGCACCTCGAAGTCGTCCGTCCCTGCCTCAGGAATCTCGATGGCACTCGACCAACGGCCACAACCATAGAACGACTGACTGGCAGGATCAGCCACACTCACACCGTCGACAATCAGGAAATAATAGTGGAAGCCTGGCACCTGCGGTTTCGAGGTCACCATCCAGTTGCCGTCATCACCCTTCGTCATGTCGTACTTTGTACCACAGAGGTCTATCTGCACACGCTGTGCCTGCGGGGCGTTTACACGGAACATCACGCTGAGGTCCTTCAACACACGCGGATATCCTGCGCGGTTAACGTTTGTCACTGGAGAGAAAGACCCTTCCGGAAAACTCTCGCTTTTGAATCCCTGTGCTGCCACTTGGGTACACACCACTGCCGTCATCACTACGGCCAGTATCATGTTTACAGTTCTCATAATTGTTATTGGATAAATGATTATACTTTCCAAATTGTTTTGCAAAGATACAACTTTTTCTCGAATAAAATAAGAAAAAAGATAAAATATCAGCATAAGACAAATTAAGGTGTTATTTAGGGTATATATCTATTAAATTATCTTAATATACGTCAAAGTATCTTATAAAATCAGAACTGGACACTGAATGTGAAGTTTTGAGTACGCTTTATTGGCAAATTATGAGTAATTTTGCACCCGATTTGAAAATCATTCGTTGAGAATGACTATATTTAGACAGGATAATAAGCACCTGTTGTAGGGTGATATATGGAAGAAATAAAGGTAGTAAAGGTTGGCAGCAAGCAGGAGATGGATGATTTTCTGAACGTGACAGACAAGATCTATGCCGGATGCAGCCAATACGTTCCAGACATGCGTAGCGACGTACGCGCCATGTTTAACTCCATAGGGGATGCGAGTCAGCGAACCTCGGAGGCACAGCCTTTTGTGGCCTATCGCGGCCAAGAGGTGGTAGGGCGTGTTGTGGGTGTCGTGAACAAGAAGGCTAACGACACCTGGAAGACGCATAACGTCCGTTTCTCCATGATTGAGTTCATCGACGACCTGGCAGTCTCAAAGGCCCTGTTGGATGCTGTAGAAGCCTGGGGCAAAGCCCAGGGTATGGACAAACTGCAAGGGCCTATGGGTGTGACAGACTTCGACAAGGAGGGCATGCTCGTGGAAGACTTTGAACTGAGAGGTTCGATGACCGCATACTATAACCCTGCCTACTACCCCAAGCACATGGAGCAGTTAGGTTTCGAGAAGGAAGTAGACTGGCTGCAGATCCGCATCAACATCCCCAAGGAGGTGCCAGCGCGGTATGTGCGAGTGGCACAATATGCCCGTGAACAGTTTGGACTGAAGGTTAAGTTCGCCAAGCGCCACGAAGTGCAGAAAGGCGAATACGGACCTAAGATCTTCAAGTTGCTCAATGAGGCGTATGCCCCGATCTTCGGTTTCTCTGCCTTTTCACAGAAACAGGCACAAATGTTTCTTGACAAATACGTACCACTGTTCAAGATGGATATGGTTCCATTAGTGGAGAACGAGCAGGGCGAGTTGGTGGGTATTGCTGTCACCATGCCCAGTCTGACGGAGGCTCTGCAGAAGTCACATGGTCGTCTATGGCCCACGGGATGGTATCATCTGCTGAAGTCGCTGAAATGGAAACATGAGGACAACACGGAGATGCTGTTGGTGGCTGTACGCCCTGACTATCAGGGACTGGGAGTGAACGCCCTCTTCTTCGACAAACTTATACCTATTTATAATAAATATGGCATCAAGTGGGCCGAGACGGGTCCACAGTTAGAAGACAACGTGCGAGAACTCACACAGTGGAAGCCGCTGCATCCGGAAACGGTGAAGCGGAGGCGTTGCTGGATGAGGAAAATATAAAGTAAAATGAAATATGATTGGTTTACAGTTTACAGTTGATAACCTGGCAAGCCCAGGAACTGCCTGCAGATGTAAGCATCTGTAAACCATAAATAGTAAACAAAAATAAAGTAATGGAAAGAAGAGTAGTAATTACAGGAATGGGCATTTGGTCATGCTTAGGAACGTCGCTCGACGAGGTGAAACAGTCGCTCTACGACGGTAAGAGTGGTATCATCTTCAGTCAGGAGCGCAAGGATGCGGGTTTCCGCTCAGCCCTCTGCGCTGATGTCCCCAAGGCCAATCTGAAGCCCTATCTGAACCGCAATCTGCGTCAGTTGATGCCTGAGGAGGCAGAATACGCCTATATGGCCACCATACAAGCCATGGAACACGCAGGACTTACACAAGATTACATCGACGCCCATGAGGTAGGTGTCATCTACGGCAACGACTCTGTGGCCGAGGCCACAATGCGTGCACTGGACAAGTTCCGCCAGTTTGGTGCAACTGCCGCCTGTGGCAGTGGTGCCATCTTCCAGTCGATGAACTCGACAGTGACCATGAACCTTGCCACCCTGTTCCACTTGAAGGGTATCAACCTGACCACCTCTGCCGCCTGTGCCTCAGGTTCCCACTCCTTAGGACTGGGTTATCTGCTGATCAAGAACGGTCTGCAGGACTGTATCATCTGTGGTGGTGCTCAGGAGGCCAACATGTTCAGTGTCGCCTCGTTCGATGGTCTGATGGCGTTCTCTGTACGTGAGGATGAGCCCACCAAGGCTTGTCGCCCCTTCGACAGAGACCGCGACGGTCTGATTCCTGGCGGTGGTGCCGCCACCCTCGTCGTAGAGAGTTATGAGCACGCCAAGGCCCGTGGTGCGAAGATCCTCGCAGAGATTGTCGGCTGGGGCTTTTCAGGCAATGGCGACCATATCTCCACGCCTAACGTGACGGGACCTGCCCGCTCATTGGAACTGTGTCTGAAGGATGCCGGTGTCGACCTGCACGAGATTGGCTATATCAATGCCCACGCCACCTCCACCCACGCCGGTGACGGTCGTGAGGCCATGGCCATCGCCCAGATCTTCGGCGACTACAAGGTGCCCGTCACCTCGACGAAGAGCCAGACAGGTCACGAGATGTGGATGGCAGGTGCCAGCGAGATCATCTATTCGATGCTGATGATGAAGAACGACTTCATCGGCGGCAGTCTGAACTTTGAGAATCCTGACGAGGAGACAGCCTGCATCAACGTGCTGCCAGAGACTAAGGAGACCCACTTCGACATGTTCCTGAGCAACTCGTTCGGCTTCGGAGGCACGAACTCCACGCTGATCGTCAAGGACTGGAAAGAGTAAGCAAAGATTATTATCAAGAATTTGAGAACTAGAGAATTATTGTATTAAAAAGATTAAAGACATGACAAGAGAAGAAATCATCGAGCAGGTAAACACCCTGCTGGCAGAAGAGTTTGAGATTGAAGAGAGCGATTTCGCTCCTGATGCCATCCTGAAGGAAACCCTCCAGTTGGACAGCATCAACCTGGTAGACCTTGTGGCATTGGTACAGTATACTTATAAGATTACCATCCCCGCCACAGACCTGCCCTCTATCAAGACTTTCAACGACCTCTACGACTACATCGAGCAGCATCTGCCTGCTTGAGTTTGAGGTGAGAGGTGAGAGATATGACAAAGTCGTTCATCAGGCTCTACCACTATTTCCGTGACCATCAGGCAGTCTGCTGGCTGTCGATGGTTGCGTTGTTTGTGTTCTTAGGCTATTTCGCCACCCGTATCCATCTGGAGGAGGACATCGACAAACTGATGCCTTCGTCGAAAAATGAGGACGGTACGACGAAACTAGCCTTCGCCAACCTGCGCATCAAGGACAAGACCTTCCTGCTGTTCGAGAAAAAACAGACAGATGAGCATGCGGACAAGGAACAGACAGTAGAGGAACTGGCAGAGACCTGTAACGCTTTTGTAGACAGTCTGCTGGTACGCGACTCGGCCATACACTCAGTGGGTGACGTGTTCTACGCCCTGCCTGAGGACCTGATGGCTGACGGTATCGGCTATCTGCAGGACCATCTTCCCGCCTACATCGACACCACTGTCTATGCCCGCATCGACACGATGCTGACACAGGGGCACTTCACCCGTCAGATGCAGCAGAACAAGGAAGATCTCGAGGGCGAATTCGGAGAGATGTTCCCAGAACTGATCCAACTCGACCCCATTGGCCTGCGCACCCTGCTCAAAGAGCAGATGACACCACTACTGAGTTCTGGCACAGGTAGTTACAAGACTATCGAGGGGCATTTCTTCGTGCCAGACTCGACGGTCTGTATCGCCTTCATCACGCCCGCCTTCTCTGCCACAAACACAGGACAAGGCTCGGCGATGTTCGAGATGCTCAACGAGGAGATCACGCAGTTTGCCCAAACGCATCCGGACGTGGAAATCAGTTATCACGGCACCCCCGCCAGCGGCTACTACAACTCGTCGCAGATCAAGCACGACCTGACCACCACCATCACTGGGGCACTCATCCTCGTGCTGGTATTCCTCTTTGTCTGCTTCCGCAACTGGGAGACCATCCCACTACTGTTGTTGCCCGTAGCCTTTGGCACCTTCTTCGGACTGGCCATGATGTACTTCATCAAGGGACAGTTCTCGTTATTGGCCTTAGGCATCGGAGGCGTTGTGCTGGGCGTGGCCATGAGTTATGTGCTCCATGTGCTGACGCAATACAAATATGTGAGCGATCCTGAACAGGTGTTGCGCGACGAGACAAAGCCCGTACTCTTAGGTTGTGTCACAACCATCGGCTCGTTCGCAGGACTGCTCTTCATCAAGACAGACCTGCTGCGCGACTTCGGGCTCTTTGCCGCCTTCGCCATCCTTGGTACGACGCTCTTCTCGTTAGTTTATCTCCCACAGATGCTGAGGGCAGAGAAGAACAAGGTGAACAAGAAGGCCTTTGCGCTAATAGACCGTCTGAACAACTACCCCTTCGACAAGAACAAACCCCTCTTGATTGCAATTGCGCTGATCGTAGTGGTGGCTGTAGGATTCTACTTCTATGGCGGCACCCGCTTTGATGCCGACATGCACAATCTAGGCTATCTGGAGGAGATGACCGAACATTCCGAGCAACTGCTCCGCGACAAGACCTATACAGGCGACAAGCAGAAATACTTCGCCAGTCAGGGTAAGACGATGGAAGAAGCCATCTCAAACTTCGCCCGTCTCGACAAGAAACTCGACTCCCTCGAGCAGTTAGGGCTAGTGAAGAATTATACCCATACCAGCGAGGTATTCATTCCCCTAGACAAGCAACAACAGCGCATCGACGCCTGGAAAGCCTTCTGGACCCCTGAGAGGCTCTCGAAAGTGAGAAGCCTCATCGCTACCAGCGCTCCACAGGCAGGACTAAGACCAGAGGCCTTCGAGACCTTCTTCGAGGCCGCTACAGCCGACTACGAACCTGACGCCCTCTACGAGGCAGAACTCATACCAGAGGGCTATCAGTCGACGCTGATGGAACAGAGTTACAATGGAGACTATCTCTGCTTCACCAGTGTCCGCTGTGCCAACGACTCCGTGCGCAGCAGCGAGAGCGACTATATCCGCATCTGCGACGCTGTGGCTGCCGATCCTGATCTGCTGGTTCTCGACACCTATTATTACACGACAGATACGCTGATTCAGATGAGCGAGGACTTCAACGTGCTTCAGTGGCTGTCGATGCTCTTCGTGTTCGTGGTGCTACTCATCAGTTTCCACTACGACTGGCGGCTGACGCTCTTAGGCTTTGCTCCTATCCTGCTCAGTTGGCTCATTGTCTTAGGGGCGATGGTGATCTTCGATGTACGTTTCAACCTCATCAACATTATCATCTCCACCTTCATCTTCGGTATCGGCGTAGACTACAGCATCTTCGTCATCAACGGTCTCATTGGCAAGGACAGCCGCCTGCTGGGCTATCACAAGACCGCCATCTTCTTCTCCGCCGTTATCCTGATTGTTACGGTGAGCAGCATGCTCATCGCCGTACACCCCGCCATCAAGAGCGTGGGCTTCTCCACACTCATCGGACTGCTCTCGGCAGTCATCCTCTCATACGTCGTGCAACCCGCCGTATTTAGGAAATTGAAAAAGTGATAAGGTGAAATGAGATACGACGTCATCATCATCGGCAGTGGACTTGGCGGACTCGTCTGTGGCCATATCCTCAGCAAGCAGGGCAAGCGTGTGCTCCTGCTGGAGCGACAGGCACAGACTGGAGGATGTCTGCAGAGTTACCGTCGTGACGGACTGGCGTTCGACACAGGGCTGCACTATGTGGGCGGACTGGCTGAAGGACAGTCAATGTATCGCATCTTCAACCTGTTAGGGCTGATGCGTCTGCCTTGGCAACGGCTCGACCCCAAGGGTTTCGACCTCGTGACCATCGAGGGTGACACCTTTACATTGGCTGAGGGCTACGACGCTTTTGTTGACACACTGGCCACCTCGTTCCCCAAGGAGCGTGAGGCTCTGAGACGTTATACAGACATGCTCCGTGAGACACAGGCGCTCGACCTCGGCTCTGCTGATGCAGGAACCCTGCAGGCTGCTGGCGCCTACGAGTGGCTCACGAACAACTTCAGCGATCCGCTACTGGTGAACATCGTCTCTGGCAATGCCCTGAAGATGGAATTACGACAGGAGTCACTGCCACTCTTCACCTTCGCACATGGACAGAGCAGTTACATCCAAAGCAGTTGGCGACTGAAGGGTGACGGCAACATGATCGTGCGCTCCCTCACTGACGACATCACCCATCACGGAGGCACCATCCTCTGCAGGGCGGAGGTGGAGGAACTCATTGAGCACGACGGACATATCGTGGCAGCCCGCTGTCGCAACGGAGAGACCTACGAAGGCGATGTCTTCATCAGCGATGTACACCCCTCGCAGACCTTCTCGTGGGTGAAGCAGAGTCAGGTGCTGAAGAATCTGTTCCGCCGCAGGATTAACTCGTTAGAGAACACCTTCGGCATGTTCACCGCCTCGCTGACCATCAAGGAGGGCACCCTGCCCTACTTCAATCATAACAAGTTCGTCTATAGTCATCCGAACGTATGGACCTTCTACGAGGATCGGAGCCAAGACGGCGACATCGGAGGCGTGATGATCTCCTGCCGCGTACCAGAGGACGATGGTCCCTATACACGCCAGATAGACCTCATGACACCCATGCCCTGGGACCAGTGCCAGCAATGGGAGGACACGCTCCTCTACCATCGCAACACGGCCTACAACATGTGGAAGGAACAGACTTACGCCCGTTGCCTGGCCCTCGCAGAAACTGTCATCCCAGGACTGAGCACTGCTGTCGAGCATCACTATACGAGCACGCCACTCACCTATCGTGACTATACGCTGACCCCCTTCGGCTCAGCCTACGGCGTGCGCAAGGACTACCGTAACCTCATGATGACGATGCTCTCGCCCCGTACGCCGCTGCCCAACCTGCTGCTGACAGGACAGAACCTCATTCTGCACGGATTGGAAGGAGTGGCCATGACATCCCTCCACACCTGCAGCGCCATCCTTGGGAAAGAGGTCCTGGAGGTAAGTGGCGAGAGGTAAGAGATATAATTAAGAGTATTAATAATCAAAAAGAATAGAAAAATGAAAAAACTGTTGATAGGTTTAACATTGATGATTTGTCAATTGACTATTTGTGTAGGTCAGAACGCCGATCTTCAGAAGGCTGTCGCCAAATATAAGAAAACAACGACGATCACGGCTGCTGCCACGAAGACCAGCCATAAGGACGCCATCGCCAACGATGTCGTCACCAAAGGCAAACTGACGATGAAGAAGCCCTCAGACGTGGGTATCGTCATCGATGGCGGCAAAGACCAGTTGCTGATGCACGGCAGTGAGTTCACAATGGTTGTCAACGGCAAGAGTCACAAGACGAGCAGCCAGAAGAACGCACAGTTCGCCACCTTCCAGGCTGTCTTCGAATACATCCTCAAGGGTGGTGAGGGCGACCTCTCCAAATACAGCGACCTCGCCGTGACGAAGCAAGGCAACAACATTGTGATCACCATCACGCCGAAAGCCGACTCCAAGAAGGCACAGCGACGTATGTTGTTCTCTTCGTTCGTACTCACCATCGACAAGAACACTTCCGAACTCAAGGCTCTCCGCATGAACGAGAAGAGCGGCTACACGGAATATACATTCACAGGCCATCAGTTTAAATGACAAGACAAAGATATCTCTATCTGATCCTCGCCCTTCTGCTGCTCTGTCTGCCGACAAGTGCGCAGCAATATATAAAGGGTCATATCACTGACGCAAGCACAGGTGAACCCCTTCCCTATGCCAGTGCGGTGTACAAGGGACACAATGTCGCCGTCATCTCCGACCTCGAGGGTGAGTTCAGCATCGCCCGTCACGCAGGCTGGAGCATCACCTTCAGTTCCGTAGGCTATAAGTCAAAGGTGGTACTCATCAACGCCGCCACAAAGGTTCCCCTCAACATCGCACTGGAGCCTGACAACGCCATGTTGAAGGAGGTGACCATCAAGTCTGAGCGAGGCAAGTACAGCCGCAAGAACAACCCTGCCGTCGAACTGATGAAGAAGGTCATCGCTGCCAAGAAACTCAGCGACCTCTCCAACCACGACTATTACAGGTACGACAAATACGAGAAACTGACGCTGGCTGCCAACGACCTCTCGCCGCAACGTCTCCAGCAGAAGCCGTTCTCCAGTACGCCATGGCTGCTAGACCAGGTGGAGGAATGCCAATACACCAACAAACTCATCCTCCCCATCAGCGTCGACGAGAGCGTAGAGGAGCATATCTACCGCAAGGATCCTAAGACGAAGAAGAAGATCATCAAGGGGCAGCAGTCGTCTGGTATCAACGACCTTTTCCAGACGGGCGACATCCTGAACATCGTGCTCAAGGAGGTCTTCACTGACGTAAACCTCTACGACGACCAGATCCGTCTGGTACAATACCCCTTTACCTCTCCTATCGGCAAGGACGCCATCGCCTTTTACCGTTTCTACATCGAAGACACGGTGAAGATCCAGCGCGACTCGTGCATACATCTCCACTTCCTGCCCAACAACCAGATGGACTTCGGGTTCCGCGGAGATATCTACATCCTCAAGGACTCCACCTACCACGTACGCCGCTGCGAACTCACACTGCCCAAGCAGTCGTCAGTCAACTGGGTGAAGAACCTGCGCATCAATCAGGAGTTCGAGCGCCTCGACAATGGCGACTGGGTACTCACAGAAGATGACATGATCACCGAACTGTCCTTTGCCAAGTTCCTCCAGGAGGCAATCGTCATCAAGAACAACCGCTATACCGGCTACTCCTTCGACGAGTTGCCAGCCAAACTCTTCAGAGGCAAGCGAACGGAAATCAAGGAGCCTGACGCGGGCATGCGAGGGAAGACCTTCTGGAGCGAATACCGACAGGTGGAACTCACGAAGAGCGAAGATTCCATGGGCTCGTTCGTCAAGAACATCAAGAACATCAAAGGCTTCAAATATTTCATGTTTGGTCTCGACGCCCTTATCGAGAACTCCATTGAGACAGGTGAGCCCAACAAGATCGACCTCACCCCTGTCAATACCATCCTCACCCGCAACAACTTCGACGGCTGGCGAAACCGCATCAGCGCCACCACCACCGCCAACCTCTGGAAACGATGGTTCATAGGCGGCTACTACGCTCACGGATGGGGCAGCCATAAGAACTACTATAAGGCCAGCCTCGACTACTCGTTCATCGACAAGGTCTATTCACCGTGGGAGTATCCCAAGCGCACCCTGCGACTGGAGAGTTACTACGACGTACAGACACCCAGCGACCGTTTCCTGCCCACGGATAAGGATAACTTCCTCGTGGCTTTCAAGTGGGCGAAGATCGACAAGATGATGATATGCAATCGCCAGTCCCTTGCCTTCGAATACGAGATGTATGGCGGCCTGAAGACCACCCTCTCGCTGAAGGCCGAGGAAATGGAGGCCGTGGGAGCCATGTCGTTCAGGACCCTCAACCAGCCCCGACAAACGATCGACGACATCAAGGTCCACCACCGCGAGTTCCTGCGCACCACAGAACTCCACGCCGAGTTGCGCTACGCCCCTGACGAGACGTATGTGAACAGCAAGCAGCGTCGTGTGACCATCAACCGCGATGCTCCTGTGCTCACCCTCAGCCATACCTTCGGCTTCAAGGGTTTCCTGGGCGGACAGTACACGTCGAACGTCACCGAGGCCAAGATCTACAAGCGTTTCTGGCTCAACAGTTGGGGTAAGGTAGACCTCTTCCTCAAGGGAGGCATACAGTGGAACCAGGTGCCTTACATGCTCCTGCTCCAACCACCTGCCAACCAGTCGTACGTCATCGAGGAAGAGATGTACAACCTCATCAACAACATGGAGTTCCTCAACGATCGCTATGCCTCGATGATGCTGTCATGGGACATGAACGGCAAGATCTTCAACCGCATCCCCCTGCTGAAGAAACTCAAGTGGCGCGAATACATTGCCGTCAACACGCTCTGGGGATCCCTCAGCGACAAGAACAACCCGTTCCTCCCCGAGAACGCAGGCAGCAACCAACTCATGTACTTCCCCGAAGGCTGTAACATCATGGACCGCAACCAGCCTTACGTCGAACTCGTCATGGGTGTACACAATATCTTCAAACTCTTCCATATCGACCTCGTACGACGTCTGAACTACCTCGACCTCCCCACCAGTCACAAATGGGGCGTGAGATATATCTTCAGACTCACATTCTAATATAATAAACAAAATAAAGATATGAACTACCTCGATAGAAACGAATTCAATTTTGAGCCAAGCCAGAAAGTGCTTGACGCCGTAAAGAACTTTGATCCCAAGGACCTCTGCTTCTACACCCGTATATACGACCAAGGCAAGAAAAGCGTCATCTCCGTACGTCTGAGCGAGATCTACGGTGTGCCCGAGGATCGCGTGCTGCTGGCATACGGCGGCGAGGAAATCCTCAAGAACGCCATCCACTACTTCCTGATGGAGGGCGACAACAAGACCATCCTCATCCCCGAGTTCTCATGGTGGTACTACAACCGTGTGGCCAGCGAGTGTGGCGGTACCTTCGAAATGTACCCCCTCCACGAGATGGAAGACACCTTCGCCTACCATGTCGATGAGGTCATCGAATACGCCAACCGCATCCATCCCCGCATGCTCCTGCTCGCATCGCCCAACAACCCCACGGGCAACAGTCTCACCAGCGAGGAGATAGGCCGTATCATGGAGAACATCCCCACTGACACGATGGTACTCGTCGACGAGGCCTATGCCAGTTTCATCACCAGCGACACCGACTATATCGCCCCGCTGGTCAACAAATACCGCAACCTCATCATCTCGCGCACCCTCTCCAAGTTCTACGGCCTGCCAGGTCTCCGTTGCGGCTTCGGCTTCATCGGCGAAGGTCACGAGCAGTTCCTCAGTTACTCCAACAAGTACCTGGGCTTCAACCGCTTCTCTGAGGCTGTGGCCATCGCTGCCCTTGAGAGCGACGAGCACTACCGCCGCGTAGCCGACGATATGGAGTGGGGCCGCCAACTCTATAAGAAGGAACTCGGCTCACTGCCCGGATTCAAGGTCTACAAGTCTGTCGCCAACTTCATCCTTATCAAGTACCCCATCGAGATCAAGGAAGCCCTGATGGAGGCCCTGAAGATCCAAGACTACAAGATCAAGTTCATGGCCGACAAGGGCCTGGAGTCCTGCCTCCGCATCACCCTCGGCCGCAAGGAGCAGACCCAGGTTGTCGTCGACACGATCAAGAAAGTCTGGAGTGAGAAATAATTAGTTTACAGTTTACGGTTTACAGTTTACAGATGATAAGTTGGCAAGCCACTCATGTCCGCCTTCAGTGTAATCAACTGTAAACCGTAAACTGTAAACTGTAAACAAAAAAAATATGGACGAGAAATACAAAGCAACGCTGAAATCCGCAGAGACCGAAGACTGGCTCGACCTCCACGTCATCCGTCCCCTCTGCTACTATCTGGCCGTTATCTTCGCCAAGTTCGACATCCACCCCAACACCGTCACCATCGCTTCGATGTTCATCGGTGCAGGCAGTGCCATATTCTTTGGCTGCGCCAGTTACCACTACTGTGGCTGGAACGGGCTGATGCTCAACCTCGTGGCCATCGTGCTGCTGATGATTGCCGACATCTTCGACTGTACAGACGGACAACTCGCCCGTATGACAGGCAAGAAGAGTCCGCTGGGGCGCATCCTCGACGGCGCGGCAGGCTTCACCTGGTTCGTACCCATCTATCTGGCCATGACCTGGCGATTCTACCAGCACCACGACCTCGAATTCTCATGGCTCGGCATTGCCGACACCCAGCAGAACGCCATCATCGCAGCCGTTGTCTGCTTCGGCTTCGCCCTGTGGTCAGGCTTTGCAGGCATCTCAGGCCAGCAGAGACTGGCAGACTACTACATCAACGTCCACCTCTTTTTCCTGAAAGGCGAAAAGGGCAGCGAACTCGACAACTCCCGCCGCCAACAGCAGATCTACGACCAGATGACACCCGCCACCCCGTGGATAGAGCGCTGGTTCCAGAAGTCGTATGTTGGCTACACCCAGTCACAAGAGGAATCCACCCCCATGTTCCAACTGCTGATGGACAGGCTGCGTAAAAGATACGGCGACGGCACCACCGTCTCTGCCCACGACATCCCTGAGGATTTCCGTGAAGACTTCCGCCAGAAGTCATTACCCGTCATCTTCTGGAACGGACTGCTCACGTTCAACTTCCGTTCCTTCTGGCTCTTCCTCTTCTGCCTGATCGACCTGCCCGCCCTCTATTTCCTCTTCGAGATCTTCGTCATGGGGCTCCTCACCTGGTACGTCAACCACCGCCACGAAGCCTTCTGCCATATACTTGCGAACAAGATTTAGTTTACAGTTTACGGTTTACAGTTTACAGATGATTACATTGGAGGATCGAATAACATACAGGCTTATTTGCAAACCCTTAATGGCTTTGCCAACATATCATCTGTACACTCAGTTTTGCACACAAGGCTTTGCTAGGTAATCAACTGTAAACTGTAAACCGTAAACTGTAAACAAAAATAACATAAGAAACATGTCCAAGCAGCGCCTCAACAACCTCTTCTTCTTCCTCGGCCTGGCAGCCGTGGTAGTCATGCTCTTCACCTTCGACGTCAGTTTCGTCGAACTCTGGGAGCATATCTGTCATGCCGGCTACTGGCTCATCCCCATTGTAGGCGTCTGGATCATCATCTACGGCATCAACGCCCTCTCCTGGCGCGAGATCATCCTGTCTGAGATCCGAAGATACGGGGGGACGGGAGAACGGGTATCCTTCCTTCGCATCTACCGCCTCACCATCACCGGCTATGCCCTCAACTACGCCACCCCCGTTGGCGGCCTCGGAGGCGAGCCCTATCGCATCCTCGAACTCTCCAAGAACATCAGCGGCCAGCAAGCCGCCTCTAGTGTCATCCTCTATGCGATGATGCACTTCTTCGCCCATTTCTGGTTCTGGTTCTCCTCCATCTTCATCTACCTCGGCCTGGCAGCCGTGGGCGACCTGCCCATCAACACCGCCATCGCCACCGTACTGGGCATCATCATCTTGTTCTGCCTCATCTTCTTCTGGATTTTCTCCAGAGGCTACCGCAAGGGACTGGTGGTCAGCACCCTCCACCTCCTGGGGCGCATCCCCGGACTGAGGGGCTGGAGCAGCCGTCTGCTCGAGAAGCGGGGCGAGACCTTCCACAACATCGACCAGCAGATAGCCTCCCTATACGCAGAAGATAAGCGAGCCTTCTATCGTTCGCTTATCCTCGAATACCTGTCGCGTGTCGTCCAGTCGAGCGAGGTGCTGTTCATGCTCCTGCTCTTCGGTATCGACTGCGGAGGCGGCTTCACGGGCATCACCCTCACCTACCTCCACGCCATCCTCATCGTGTCGTTCACCACCCTCTTCGCCAACCTCATCGGCTTCCTGCCCATGCAACTCGGTGTCCAGGAGGGCGGCTTCGTCCTTTCCATCGCCGCCCTTGGCCTCTCTGCCGCCCTCGGCATCTTCGTCAGCATCATCTGCCGCGTCCGTGAGATCATCTGGATCATCATCGGCATCCTGCTCATGAAGATCAAGGATTAGGCCCCTTGATACGACAGATTTTAAGGGCACACCTTATAAAAACATCATTATTACTATTTTCTTTTATTATTTCTCTTATTCTTATATGAGTATAAAATGTGGTGTGGAAAAGTTGATAAATGACCAAACTGGTTAGTTCTTTTGATTGATCAAATTCACCAACACTTTTACCATCACATCCTTCTCCTCTGTCTTGCTTTCTGCAATCATCAGGGTAAGGGCGACGAGGGTGTTATCAGCCAGGCGTTTTGAACCGTCTTTGCGATAGAGAATACCATTATTATTCAGGAACCACAAAAACAGTGTGGCTGCAATGCGCTTGTTGCCATCGCTGAATGAATGGTTCTTGGTCACCAGATACAGCAGCATAGCGGCTTTCTCCTCTACACTGGGATAAAGCTCTTCGCCTCCAAACGTCTGATAGATCTGGCCAATGCTGCTCTTGAAAGAATCATCTTTCTCATTGCCAAAGAGCATAGAACCACCAAACTTCTCTCGCAAACCCAGAATTGCCTCCATTGCATTTTCATAAGTAGCGTGGAAGGGCTCTTGCTTGGTGGTCTTGTCGATGGTCAGTCGTTCGTAATCATAGTTATCAAGCGTATCGAGGGCGTAAGTATAATCAACAACCACATTCAACAAGTCCTGGCTCTCTGTGGTATTAGGCAGTTCTTGATTGTTAATGGCACGTCCCACCACCTGCACCAGTTGGCGCAGTTCGGCTATTTGCTCCTTGCGGATACGCTCATTGACAGCATAACCTTTAACAAGATAGTCTTTTATTATCTGTCGAGCCCAGATGCGGAAAGCAGTACCACGTTTGCTCTTCACGCGATAACCAACGGAGATGATGACATCGAGGTTGTAATACTTAACTTTTCGGGTAACTTTTCTGTTCCCTTCATTTTGAACTGTCAAGTATTCCTTGACTGTTGCCTCTTGCTCCAATTCACCTTCCTTAAAAACATTGCCAACATGAAGGCTTACATTTTGTTTCGTGGTTTGGAACAATTCCACCATCTGAGCCTGTGTCAACCACACCGTCTCATTCTCCAAGCGGACATCAATCTGCGTCTGTCCGTCCTCCGTCTGATAGATTACGATCTTGTTCTCGTCCATTTTGCTTTCTGATAAAACCATTCTGCAAAGATACAACTTTTTTCTTATTCATCAAACATTTACATACTATTTTTGTTTGTATTTGTTCCACATGTTTTTGGCAATTTATTTACTGTATACCTTGCCATACATTATAACTTTTGATGGTGCAAAGATACAAAAAAGGTATGAACAATCAAGGCACAGGTCTAGTTTTTTAGCAAAGCACCAAATTTTTTTCTGATTATGATTACGGAGACAGTTCAACTGATCATACGACTGATTTTGAGGGTGGTTGCCTGATTTGTCGCCTGTGAGGACGGTTGTGGCTACAAGTGAGAGAAGAATTCGGGAAATTTCTTGGAATCGGAAGAAAATCGCCGTAACTTTGCATCGTCAATCAGAAAACCTCGATTAAGCGAGTAAAGAGCCGAATGTAATTCGAGCTATTTCGAACGAAAGAGGTTTCGAGCAAAGCTCAACAAAACAACATCTGAGCGACAAGAAAAAAGACAATAAGTTTAACAATTTAAAAATTATAAGATTATGACACAGAAGAATGAAATGAGCGCACGCGCTCTGACAATGGAAGAGTTGGAGAATGTAAATGGTGGTCGTGTTACTGTGAAGAGAGTTGGTAACCGTACAATTCGCTGCTAATATCAATAACGTATTGATATGCCCAAATAAATGAGGAATTGTTTCAACACAGTTCCTCATTTTTACACGCCCGTATCAACCTTACGCCCCCCCCCTGATCAAACGCACAGCACTCCTGACCCCATGTTCTCGTTCCGCCTACAAAATTACGACATTCCTCCAACTCACTTCATCCCAACTCATCTTAACTCATCCCAATTCATCCATAATCATCCAAACTAATCTTTTTGCAAGTTGCAAGGTTGCAAATGGATAATCAAAATAGTACGCACAGCACTCTGAAGTGAACCCCAAAGTTTGGACAGATTAAACATTATTGCTCATTTGGAATTGAGTCCGGTATTGTATTGGACTCATTCCATTTAATCTGAGCTTTATTCTCTTATTGTTGTAATAGTCAATGTATTCTATCAGGTCTTTCTTGAAGACCTCTGCCGATGTGTATTTACCAGGATAGAGCAGTTCTGACTTCATGAGACCAAAGAAGTTTTCCATCATTGCATTGTCCAGACAGTTCCCTTTACGAGACATGCTTTGGATAATATGGTGCTTCTGGAGACTTTTCTGATAGGCTGCATGCTGATAGTGCCATCCTTGATCAGAGTGCAATATGACACCTTCAGGGAGGTCAATGCGCTCATACATCTGGTTGAGCATACTCATCACCATCTCCAGGTTTGGTGTTTCTGTTATGGTGTAAGAAAGTATCTCCCCATCACACATGTCGAGTATAGGAGAGAGGTAAATCTTGCGCCCACCGACTGTTGCCTGCGTTACATCCGTAGCCAGCTTCTGATAAGGTCTGTCGGCCACGAAATCTCTGTCGATGATGTTAGGGGCCGTCTTGCCAACCTCGCCTTTATAGGAGCGGTATCTGACCTTTCTCACCTCGCTCTTAAGGCCAAGTTCATCCATAAGCTTCTTGACCGTCTTGTGGTTGATTAGACGATTCTCATTGCGGAGCTCCAGCGTAATACGCCTATAGCCGTAACGTCCTTTATGCTTATGGAAGATGGTATATATCATATCTTTCTCTTCTCTGTATTTGTCTTTCTTCTTGCTGTTCTTAAGATGATAGTAAAACGTACTGCGAGCCATCTGTTTGAGTTCCAACAGCAGACCGAGGTCTGCATGCTCGTTACGCCTTAGTTCTTCGATGGCTTGCGCCCAATCGCTCTGTTTCTGGCTTCTCTTTCCTCGACTAAGGCTCTCACTTTTTTTAGCAGGAGATTCTCCAGCCTTAAGCGCTCATTTTCTTTACGAAGGCGCTCGTTCTCCTTCTCGTACTCTTCCTTGGGTAGTCGTTTCGTCATATCTTTACCAGTCTTGGGACGCCCAAGCTCCCGAGGTGCAAGGGCTTCAAATCCTTCCCTCTCTGCCAATCGGACCCAACCAGCTAATGCAGTACTGGCTATGTCATATTTGGCAGAAAGCTGGCACAAAGTTAATTCACTTTCCTGATATTCACGAATAATTTTGCATTTTTCTTCATAAGAAAGTCTTCTCGGTCTTTTACCCTTTGGTTTTAGACCTTCAAGACCTCGGAGTTTGTAACGCTCTACCCATTCATATAAAATGTGATGGTCTAAATGCAATTTACGAGACACAGAACGGGCTGACTCACCTTGGAATACTAATCCAATTGCGCACAACTTTTCTTCAATACTAAATATACGTTTCATTTGAACCTTTAAGTTGTGTCCAACTATCTGGGTTCACTTCAGCACCTGTCCCAACGACTATTGAAGTACTATTTTCCATTTGGCGAAGAATTAAAGCCGTTAAAGCAACTGGACAGGACGCCTAAGAAGGTGTTTGTGCTGGGAGTATATGCAAGTGCTGTTCATGCACGGTGGGCGACAGGACCACGAAAAGAAGATTTGAAATGCTCTGCGATGGCAGTAGCCAGTGAGCCTTGGATCTTCTGGGATGGTAATCCGGAGGAGGCTGCGGAGATAATCAGTAAGATTAAGATACCGGAAGGTCTTGGTACTCTGAAGCCTGCTGGTAAGAATCTCAATGGTCCGTCTGCCAAGGTTCTCGATGAGCATATTCTGGCTCCGTTAGGATTCACCCGAAAGGATGCCTGGCTTTGTGATTTGTTGCCTGAAACGCGACTGAATAGCCATCAGGCCGATGTCATTAAGGACAAATATAATCCATATATTAAAGAATATGGTCTGAACGAAGTGACAATCCCTGAACGGCCAACTGTGTTCTGCGATAAAAAACGGTGTAAAGAGATTGTGGCTGAGATAGAGGAATCAAAAGCTGATATGTTGGTTTTACTTGGCGATATACCAATCAAGCAATTTCTAAATGTTGTAGCAGAGGTAGATTATAATTCTTTGTTGGAATATAAAAACCAATATGGATATGGCAATTTTACCGAGGCCGTCATTAATGGTAAGATTTACAAGATCCTCCCCCTAGCGCATCCTCGCCAAATCGGCGCCCTAGGAGGGCATAGCGAAAATTGGTGTAAAGAGCATAAAAAATGGGAGGAAAATATAAACAAGTAAACTATGGCAACATATGTGTGCTTCCATGACTGGTTCTGAAGAGGCTCTGTCCGTGGCTGGAGGCATAAAAAAAACAGGGTGAGCCCCAAACAGGCACACCCACCTCAAATAGTATAATAGCGTAGTTGTTATAGCGCTGGTTCTATACGCGAACTTTTACGCGGATGCCCAGAACCTGATCGAGGAAATTCTCAAAAGAATTATTGGGAGCATCTTTCACGCGGATCTCCACATTACCCTTCTGGGCACCTTTCACGCGAACCTCCACATTACCCTTCTGGGCACCTTTCACGCGAATCCCTACATTACGCTTCGGTGCATCTTTCACACGAATCTCCAAAAAACTCTTCTGTGGGGTTCCGGCATTAGTATTTGCATTTGCACTGGTGGTGAACACGAATGAGAAAACGACTGCTGCAACTGTGCTCATGAGCACCTTCTTTGCATTGAAATTTTTGTTTGTCATAACTTTACTTTTTTATATGTTTATACTTTTGTTGAATTTGTCGTCTGTTTCCTTTTGACGATGCAAAGTTACGGCGGTTTTTGAGAAGAAACAATATTTTTGCCGACTTTTGTCTGAGTTTGTCACGACAGCAGCGCCTTTTTGCGACAAACTACCGGCAATAGCCCCATTCTTGTCGCAAGCGCAGAATTTCCTGACTCGTGTCTTTATTGAAATAAGTTATGACAGGTACCAGGTTCCTCTGTTACCAGATGAAAGTTAACGGGTCGATTTTTCGGCTCGTTACGTTTAGGCCAGATAATATGAGACAACGAGGCAGGCCGTGAGTTCTGTCACGCCAGGGTCAGGAGAATTTGTGACTGTCACAGAATATCCTGACCCCATCGTGACATATTGTTCTCAATACTAACAAAGTATTTGTAGAATCTATAGAATAATCACTTTGCGCTGTTAGCATGTATCCAGGGCGTGATGATCTCTTCGTCGTCGACGGTGATCTGCTGTTCCCTTGTGGACGAAGGCCAAGTGGCATTTTTCGCCATTTCGTCGCCATCTTTGAATACACGGAATTTCCCTACCTTCATAACTTTATTTTTAGGGTCGCTCCCTTTCTCTAACATTATGAGTACATGTCGGATGTCCTTAATGCCGTCATCGGTCTTTTTCCCAGAAATGATATCCGCCTTTTTCGTAACCACGCTGTATTCATCGAAGAATGATTCGCCCGTAGAGTCAAAATATACTGTAAAATTGTTTCCTTCACCACTAATGTATACCCCCTTTCCCTCGGACTCGCCATATCGTTTGCCTTTGTAGAACTCTTTTTGTTGGCAGTCTATGGTATTATTATTGGGATTCTGGTTAGAAAATTTAATATAAAAAGGGAAAAACTTATCAAATCCAGGTTTGTAACTATCTCCTGAGTCGTATACGAGTTCCACAGGTTCAATCAAATAGGTTCCATTAATATTCGGTGGGTTTTTACCCTCGTATAGGGGAATATATGGCTCTATCTCTTTTCTTATATCTTCAGGAATCACCTGGGCAATTGTCATCTCCGGCGTCGTGAATTCTTTATAGTCACTATAATATTTATCAAAGCCATCATTTAGATAGGCACGATAATAGTAAGTGGTTTGAGGTGCCAAGTCACTTTTTGGAATTGAATATGTTAGACAGAGGATTTGGTTGTCCAATGATTCAAAATAGCTATAATTCCCTTCAACATATTTAAATCCATAATCTAATGTGTTTGATGAATTAAAGTCTTTCGATGTACTTACTTCAAAGCCATACGTGAATTGTACACTACATAACTTTATTTCTGTGACTCTCATTTTTTCCTCTCCATCTTTTGTTACTTTATCCGTTTTTGTAACTTCCATTAAATTATAAGGCTCTGTTAATTTCAAAGTGTAACTCAAGTCTGTTTCTTTTTTCTCATATAAAGTAGGAAACACCTGACAGTAATTTTCTATTTCAAAATGATTTTGGGGGTAGTAAAGTAAATCAGCTATCCAAGTACGGGTTGCAGGAATACCTTTATCTATATTGCTATTGTCTTTTTTCTCGTGTATTACTTCTTCGGAGATCAATTCGTATGCATTCCTAACAGACTGGCCAGAAGCAATGCCACTCAATAGTATAAGTCCAGCCTGAGGCCCATTACCATTATTTTCGTCATAACCGAAATACACACCAGCCCCCCTCTTAATAAATGCTTTAGCAAATTCATCGCTCCTTCCGTTATTATCTTTCTTAGTATTATCCCCACTCATCATGGATTTACATGCGCAATTAAACACTAACGCTTTTCCTTTTTTTGTAAAGTCCGTATTTATGGAAGAAATGAATTTTTCCGAAATGGAATAACTTGCATACTCAACTAATCTAAAGTATTCCCAGTAGGCAGTGATCGTTATTTGAAGCATATCGTCTTTTATATGAAGAGAATTACCTTTAACTAATTCAAAATCATTTTTCAGACATTCCCCAAAAGACATAGAAGGATACTGGCTCCAATCATATTTTTCTAAATGACAAAAGTCAAGCCAGTGTAACTTTGTTACATTATCATAATGACCATGACATAAAAACAGCACTATATCATTATCAAATAATTCCTTTTTTAAGTAATCTAAAGTCGGGGTTGCATTGATTTTTGTTTTTATGCCGACTCTATCTAGAAGTTCTTTCAAATTATCTTCATACAAACTTAAGTCTTTATCCTTATATACCTGATCAATGATAACCGCTTTCTCATAACCTAATTTTGAAAATGACTTGTCAGTATTTGCACGGGTTCTCGCTTGACGTGTGGTTACAGGGATATCAAAAAAACTTTCAATCCGGGTAGCATCAAATGTATATTCAGGATAAAAACAGAAGGAGACAGTCAGGAAATCTTTAATCCTCACATACATAGTAATATCTGTAAAATACACATCCTCCACATTTTTTATTTGTGAGATTTCATCAGCATGCTCTTTCAGCTCCTCAATAGATTGATATTTTATAAATACGTCGTTCACTTGTTCAATTGTCATGCACGCTTTATCTATCGCAATAGAATCCGTTTTTATCTCTCTTCCGCTATCTTCTTCTTCGGAAGAACAAGAGAATATACCTAACATCAGCACCGCTGACAATAACATCGTAATAGGAAAAAGACACTTTTTCATATTTATACTTGTTTTAGATTGATGATTCTGAGTGCAAAGATAATGATAATTTTTGATTCAGCGAAGAAAAACAGAATATATTTTCATAAAGCCTATGTAAAGTCACGCACAGGACTCCTACCCCTTTCTGTGACAAGAAAAACAATATCGCTTGGCGGTTTGCGCACAGGGGGACAGAGTGCTGTGAGATTGACGCACAGAGGGACAGACTTGGGTATGACGGCTGCTATGACTCAGAATCTGTCCCAGTGATTAGCATGGTTGTGACGAAGCCTACAAAGGCTCTGCAGGCTACCCGTATCCTGCATTGGGTAATAAAAAAAACGTTCTGGATGAACTATCCAGGACGCCTAATGTTTAGTCTCTGTGTGGTGATGTGGAGAATTACTTTACACGAACTTCGAATGTCTTTTTCTTTGGGGTTCCACTTTTAACACGAATACCACCGTTTACATTCTCCAACTCTTCCATGTTCAGAGCGCGTGCGCTC
>JAEEGH010001834.1_pt1 | contig 59744 bp, 52 predicted proteins | sample 9134181 | NCBI WGS metagenome assembly JAEEGH01 (sample SAMN16246544, study PRJNA631951) | gut metagenome | biome: gut microbiome; feature: rumen; material: DP-attached | host: Bos | place: Iran: Karaj | collected 2018-10
CGGGCATAGTAGTCCATGCCGCAGTGCTGCACGCGGCCGTAGTAGCGAATCTGCTGTTCACGGCCATAACCGTCGTTCAGCTCGTATTCGTAGACCACAAACACGCCCCCGCTCTGGTCCGTCCAGCACAGCCGCGTATGCGGATCGTCCCGCACCTTTAATTCCACACTCCTCATTCCACATTCCTCATTTCTATAGCCAAGCCTGACTATAGACAGTCCCGTCAGCCAGCGGACGTTCTTCCGCTGCAGGCCACCCTCCACCACGGCTCCGATAACTGCCAACGGCTGGTAGCCCGCAGGCCACGAGTCGCCGCGCATCTGGCTGACCAGTTCGTCCACCGTCAACCGTCGCGGCGACTTGTCTTTCGCATGTTGTAATATCGATACTTCCATAAGCGATAAAGATTAGATTTCCGCTGCGAAGATACGAAGAAGTCCGTACTCAGCCAACTTGTTTCCAAGTTTCCGAGTACCCACCGGGTAACGGAAACTTTGGTAACAATCATGAATATTTTTCTGATCATCTTTTTAAGACCAAGATAGCAGAGGCTGACAGTTGGATTATTGTGAATGAGACCATTTGGAATGAGTTCCTGATTCACAGCGTGTCCGACAATATCCCATATACAAACGAAGAGCAGAGTTTCTGAACCCTTCCCTTCAGATCTGCAATCCGACGCGGTATTCCGAAACTCTGCTGTTAATGAAATCAGGACCTCCGAACCCTTCCCTCCGGAACTGCAATCCGACGCGGTATTCTGAAGCCCTGTTGTTTTCTGATGTAAAGATAGGAATAATTCCGATAACTTCCAAATTTTTGGAGAATTATTTTCATTATGAGGCCAGAAAAACAGCTATTTGCACATGCACCTATACCTTTTCAACTGTACATAGAGTGCTTTTTCACTCTTGCTCAAGCTGGAGTGTCGGAACATATACACTGCCAGAACTGACATCGGGACACACAGTGCATCGTGGTTGATGAGGTGCGCCAAGTCCATGTAGATGTTGACTGGCCTAATCTTTGTGAAATCGAACTGAAATGATGTTAATTCCAGTTCATCTTTAGCCAGTACATCTTCGGTCAGATACGGTCGCCATGACTCAATGACCTTTCTCAATGCTTCATGGTGATTTTCACGGAACAAAGCCGACAACGGCGTATCGTCATTAAACGACTCTTTGGCCTTTGTCCCTTTCTCCCTCCCTTTAAAGCTCCCCTCGCCCTTTGGAGAGGGGTCGGGGGTGAGGCTTGGGCTGTGGTGGGCTCCAATATTAATCTGCGTCTCCACATGCTGTCCGCCAGAGGCGACATACACTATTTCTATTTTGCTGCCTTGTTTGTTGCCTTCTTCCTGGTGCATCCGCTCCAGCAGTTCATTCAACAATTTCAGGACTTCGGCGGGCAGCATACCGCCGAGTCCGCCCAGATTCTCTGGGGCGTCTTCGTTTCTCTTCTTCATATTCCTCTATACGAATTAAATGATTTTAAAAAAAATATGATTTTGGAGAAAAACGGAAGGCGTGGGGGATTTGGATTTCTCAACATTCTTCACTGGGTATCGGCAAAAACCCCTCACAAGATTGTTGATACGGCCAAAGCTCACGCCTCCGCTGTGCGGTGCGTGAGCAGGCAGCCGTTCTTTCTTGTGATTTATTTCTTGTTAGAATTTGCCGTTCGTGAAGATATCAAGAAAGCTGGTTGCTCAATATTTGGTGACAAAGGTAGTGCAAATCGAGCAAAATACCAAATAAAAAGGCCTTTATTTGCATTTTCGAGATGCAGCCTACCTTCGAACGTAGTTCAAAGTTACTCCAATTCCTTGAAACACCCAAATGTTTTGCTATTTATTTACGGACTCATACTTCTTTTCTTGTTTATAGGATTATCTCGAATCTTATTTCGCAATCATCTTCCGGCCGTTCTGGATATAGAGACCCTTGGAGGGTGTGCCATTCAAACGGCGACCTTGGAGGTCGTAGGCAGTAGAAGGGTTGGCAGACGAATACTTCGTCGGCTGAATGTCTGAAGTATATTTTTCCAAAGGCAAAACTACACCATCATAGATTTCCTGGAATTCTTTTACTTGTGAGGCAAGGGTATAGATGGTGGCTGACGTCTCCATCCCGTCAAATATGTGACGACTCATGTATAATCCCAGGTTACCTCTAATGATGAGGTTGTCGAATTTACATCCTCTGAAGGCAGGACTGGGAATATCTGTGACACTTGCTGGCAAATCCAATTCCTTTAATGATGAACAGTCATCAAATGCGTCTAAAGAAACACGGCCCACACCATCTGGAATGACCACCCTTTTCAGATTACTGCAACCCAGAAACAAACCATTGGATATATTACTTAACGATACTGGTATCACAATAGTCTCAAGGCTGGTACAATGCGAAAATGAGTAATTTCCAATAGCACTGACGCTTTCGGGCAGAACAACAGATTCCAACGAGGAGCAGTTACGGAACACTCCTTCAGCAATTCTATTCACACCAGAGGGAATCTCTATCGATTTCAGACTGGGGCACTCACTGAACATATAGTCATTGATAAATGTCAAGTTCTTAGGAAGACTGACATTCTCCAGTTTTGTACAACCGCTAAAGCCACCATATAAATTCTCAACTGACTCAGGCAACTTCACCGTAACGAGATATTCATTGTACCCAAAGGCATTCCCTATCCATGTGACACTATCAGGTACAGTATAGCTCTCTGCCCTGATTCCTCCCGGATAACAGTAAAGACGAGTTCCGTTCTTGTTGAAGAGAACCCCGTCGATAGCCTTGAAAATCGGGTTGTCCTCGTCTACCTCGATAGATTCCAAGGCAGTGCAGGCTTGAAACGGATTCATCCAATAGTCAGGAAAGTCGCCATTATAGCCTTCGTCTGTAAGGAGACCGTGCTCCACATGGTCTATCGTCTTCGGGATTCTTACCTTTGTCAGTTCTTTGCTCTGAATGAATGCCATATCAGAAATACCACTTACGGTATAAGTCTCACCTTTGTAATTGACCTCAGAGGGGATTACCAAGTCGCCCTGCCAATCATTATCATGGTTGAGGGTTGCCTCATGGGTGTCAGGAAACAAAAAATAATGCAATCCATCGATTGTAGCCTCCTGAGCACTAGCATACGTCAGTGAGAACAAACACACGAGAAATACCACCAGTACTTTTCTTCCTATTATTATCGTTTTCATAAGCCTAATAAAAAGATTGTTTCATTATTTGTGGCAAAGTTACAAATTATTTCAATACTTTGTACAAATAATAAGAATTATTTAATTTATTTCTCCACTTTCTATAGAGAAATTTGGGGATGGTTCTCATGATCCACTATTTCGCCACCATCTTCCGGCCGTTCTGGATATAGATACCCTTGCCGGGTTCCCCTGTCAGGCGGCGGCCCTGGAGGTCGTATAATAAGTCATCTCGCTCTCTGGGTATGCCTGAAGAATCAAGGGCGGGGACTTCTGTGGTATCTTCTGCCTTATAGACATCATGGAATGAGAAAGAGTCTCCTCCCTTAACAGTACAATTCAGATAAATCCGGCCATAAGGAGGGAATGGTACCCAGGGTAAGAAAGGACCCGCACCAGAACCGACTCCCTCTATCCAAGTGACATTACACCATTCGGCACCAGTACCATCACCGTAACGAAGAGGTTCTCGATCAGAATCAAGGAAGGTTAATTGATAGCGTCGGTATTCTTGTCCATGACTCTGGATAGTATCTACCTTTATCAACCACAAGTAGGCATAAAAATCAAAGCCTAGCAAGGAGTCTGGTTTCTCGTCTTCTTCCAGCAGACATACAAAGCCATTGCCTTCTATTCCACATCTGACAACACTCTTTCCTATTGGCATAGAATTGGGTTCAGCTACTTTCAATCCGAAGTCATAAAGCAGCCGAGGTCTGTTACTGTCTTTGGCAATGCAATAGACTTTCTTGTCAACATCCCGAACTGCCGAATAATAATGTGGGGCACCATTCATATAGCGGCTATTGTATACTTTCTTCCAGTTCTCCCCGTTGATAACTGTATCTCCGCTAATAAAATAGCTATATATATTTTCCATAATCAATCCTACCTGCGTCTCCCACTTCTTCCCTTCCTCCGCAAACTGGCGATAGCCTGATTCCGTTGTCTGAGCCGATGCGAATAAGCCAACAGCGCAGAGTAAACCTGCAAATAATAATCTTTCTATTCTCATACTTTTTGTTTTTGGTTACTAATCACATGCAAAGATATGAAATATCAATGAAACATGCAAATATAATCGTCCACATTTATAATATTTGCCCATATTGAATATCGACTATCGCTCCCTCTTGCGCTTTGAATCCACTATGTGTATAGATAATACCGCCATTTAAAATTTGTAGATAGGCCCCAGGTTTTAGAACAACATCAACATTCGATAGTGTTCCAGCGTTAATAATGAGTTGACCACCTGATTCAACGATTATACGGCAATTCCCATTAAAACTCACATTACTCTGAACTGTGAGTTTTCCGTTGCTGGTAATTCGTATATTACTGCGAAGCTGTTGGCTTAAGTTCATTGTTTGTGTCGTAGGAATAATAAGCAGGCCTTCCATAGTCGTCTGCCCGGTATTCAATGAGTCCAGCCAACAGTTTAAACGTCTATAGATACTATTGCTATTCGTTTGATCTATCCATGACGTGGATAGTTTTCCATACAAGCTAGTGGCACTATGATTACTACAATCATCGGAATTACTTCCATGTAATTGGCCGATTACTCTATGCATCGCATTTAACAGAGGTGATCCTGATGAACCGCCTTGAGTCATCCCGTGCCCATGAGGAGTACTTTTCCATCCAACTTCCCAATGTGAATTAAGCGCCCATGATTCATACCAACTTGAAGATGTCGGTGTAGAAAGTACCGTAGATATCTTTTTTACATCTCCTTTCGGGTGATGAATACAAACACCTGGTAATCCCGGTTGACCTGAGCTATCCCATCCTAAATAGTAAGGTGTGTATCCGGAGATATCTATGGGATCTTCTGATAAACGGAGCAGAGCAAAGTCTGAAAACATGAAATTCGCAACAACTGTCGCACCTGATGTGGAAAAATAACCTGGTTCTATATTAACATTATCACATCCTGGTGTCTCATAATTCCAGTAAAAAGTATAAGAGTCTAGATTTGGTGATGATTCTGCATCATAATATAGATTTCCCTGATGGTGCGCATCTGGACTTAAACAATGGTCGGCAGTAAGTAGATAAGGTTTTTGATCAAGGTCAGTTGTGTTAATCAACGAACCTGTACAACACCTATTTCCTCCTACTACAATCAATGCTATAGCTTTTTTCTCGTTCTGCCAATTATGCCCTTCACTACAATTAACATTAACCATACAAGGGCCTGATTGTCCAAAGCCACCATACACAGTATCCGCAACATTGATATAACGATATCCGTGAACAATATATTCTATGGAAATGATGGCTTCCATTGTTACTTCCTTTGGTTGGTAATATTCTAATACGACATCACTGCCATACACTAGTCCCGTCGCGAAGCCACGAATGTTATCCTTGCTTCCCTTGTTGTTTCTGGAGGTAAAAGCTCCAATGGAATGTTTCTTGTCTTTAGAGTAAACGAAGAACTTACCACCTTCGGGTAGCCAAAATTTATTATAGCAGAAGTTCACAGACAAGGCCCCCGGACATATAACATTCAGTTGCCAAAGTTTGTCACCATTCGGAAGTTCGTACCATACACCTGAGTTATCAAGATTATAGTCTACTATGTGCGAATAGCCAAAACGTGGCGGCATATCGTACTCTTCATCTTCCTTATCCTCTTTTTCAATCTCTGACATATTCAGCCGTGGCATCGTTACAACAGGGAGTGCACTCTTTGAAATAATCGTCAATTCCATTTTGGAATCAAAGCTGACAGGCTTCTCGTTTGTGCTTAGCTGCGCCTTGACATTTGAAAAGAAACACAAAAAGGCTATGAGTATTATTGTCTTGATGTATCTCATGAATTATTCCTCCTTTTATTTAGATATCACCATCCGCTTCGTATCAATCACCTGTCCATTGACAATCAGGGAGTATAGGAACATGCCCTCGCCGAGTTCGTAGCCTCCGACGGAAACGCAGTCCATTCCCGATGAAATAGGAAGTTTCTTCAAGGTCTTACCTGTCATATCGAAGATGCAAACAGAGGCATCACGGACATTATCTGCTAATGAAAAACGAATGATGGTCTGCTCCTTAAACGGGTTGGGCGTATTCTGATAAAGCACGTTGTTCTTGGCTACAGCGTTAAAATCAGCGGTTCCATCGCTTGCCGAACGGGTCATGGCCTTTGCTTCGCCCTTAACCTCGTCCAACTCCTGTTTCAGTTCTTGGATGCTACGGATTAGGATAGGTACAAGCTCTACGTAGTTCACCGAGAGATAGCCATCCTGTCCCTCCAATACCAAATCAGGATAGACCTTCTGAAGTTCTTCAGCGTCAATGCCGTAATGGCGTCGTGAACTCATTTTCATCTCGTCTTTTTTCAAACATTCGTATGCTTCTCTTTCTTCCTCTGTTGCGTCCCGCCGAATACCGTTAGGGAAATCATTCTTTATCCTATTCTTCGTGTTGTATTCTATCACATTCATGGAAAGCAGATTGGACAGCGTATTCGTTTGTTGCCCTCTATCGTTCAGCGATACAATGTTTTCGCTCAGTCTGCTATCTGATGGAATAAACATGTTAGGAATCGTAAGGTTACCAGTTACTTTAACATCACCCTGAAAATAACCTGCATAAGTACCTTGTATGCTAGCAGGATGAGCATAATATACTGTATACCTTGTGGCATATATGCCAGCACCGCCATAATAATTGCCAGTATAACCAATCATACCACACAAGCCATAGTTCCTGCCATGTGAATTGTTTATTGGACTTACCACGCCAAAGACGCCCATATTTGCCTCATTGGTTAGGTTAGAGTTCGCATTGATTGCTCCAACAATTCCAATATTTCTCTTGTTATCCATTACAGTTGTAGAAGCTGAGATTCCAACAGTGGCCGTGTCCAATCCGAATGAATTGTTACCAACAAGAAGATTATAATTGGTATAATTCAGATTAGATGCTATCTTAACTTTACCGTCAGAATTGACTTCCAACTGGGCAAACACGCTGATAGATACACCCACAAAGAGCAAAGAAATAAGATATTTTTTCATAATTGTTGTTTTAGATTCATATTTGTTTAATTTGTCATAATTCAATATCACTATAGAAATAATAATCGCTACCATCGTATAACTGTAATTCGTAGGTGCCAGAGAGTGTGGATGGCAAAACGACCACATTTACATTAGCCGGAACATAGACCTGATAGACAACATCGGGTTCCTCACTAGTGTTATCAACAAGATACAGCGTATAGGCAGGATGCTCACTATTGATATACAATGTGTGGTCATCAAGACTTGCTGACGGTGGATTGATGGGACTGCGAGGCCGTTCATGGCAGCCACCACATCATCAAGGGTTTTACCGTATTGTGGCAGGAATAGTGTCATCTGGTACGCACCGTTGCCATAGGGCAGGATAACAGACTGGTAGAGGCTGTTTTCAGCATAACGGAACACATCCATCTGGTTCATCATCATCGCAACACGCTGCTTCTTGTCAAAATACGCTTTCAATGTCCGCTCTTTTTTAAACTGGTTAGCCCATGCGCCCTTGAAGCAGATGGCATTCAGCAAGGCACTCACCAGATTGGGGTCTTGCAAGTCTTCCGGCTTCAACAAGTCGCGGATCATTCCGTCTGTTTTGTCGGTGGCCCACTGGTTGATGATGCCCAAAGTAGCCTCGTCGCTAAACCTAAGAACGGATGGTGTAGCGTCATAATATGTGGCCGCAGTGTTCTTGAAAGCCGTCTTCAGCGAAATATCCTTTTGGTCGCCATTGAAATAGATTGTGTTGGCAATGGTCACACGGGTATCCTCGTCAAGCAGGACACTCTCCGTCAGCATCTTACGGCAAAAGGCATTCATCGTGGCTACGTCAGCATAGCCTGTCTGCTGACCGCCGGACAGCACCTGACTGATCTCCTCGCGTGTGATGCCGTCGGCACCGTTGTTCAGCATGCCCAAGGCATAGGTAATGCTCAATGGCGAAATGACGTGACTCTCCGTATCGCGCGTCTTGCGAAACAGGTTAAAGGCGAAGTCACTGTTCTGCGCTACCAATGCACGCTCTGAGTCGGTCAGTGAAATAGACTTCGGCCCGTCTTTGGCGAAAGCCGTTGAAACCATGAATATGGCAAATACCAAAAGTGTAATCTTCTTCATAATGCAAGTCTGTTGAATTATCTGCTGCAAAGATAGGTGTTTTATAATTATAAATTGATCACGTTCCTTTTCTTGTTTTCGGATTATCTCGAATCTTATTTCGCTATCATCTTCCGGCCGTTCTGTATATAAAGCCCCTTGGCGGGCTTGCCAGTCAGGCGGCGGCCCTGGAGGTCGTATACAATGGCTGAAGGCTGGTGAATCTTGATCTGATCAATACCAGATGTGTATTCTTCCAATGGTAAGAACGTCCTGTCAAACTTGCTTTTATATCGTTCTAACTCAGTTGAGGGAACGTATATCTTTGCAGATTTGTTTAGTTCATCAAAAAGAAAACCATCCAGGCTTTGCTTCTCTAAGACTCCCCTGATAACCAAGGCGTCCAAGTTACAGCCATAAAAGACAAATCCACCTATACGCGTTATGTTCTCAGGAAAGTCTATTGTCTTCAGCGAAGAACAATTCCAAAATACTTGATGGCCAACTTCTTTTACCTCTGATGGTATCTCTATCGATTTCAAGTTAGAACACTCCCAAAAAGTCCCTTCATGAATATATGATAATCCGGCAGGGAGATTAACCTTTTCCAATTTTGTGCAGTTCCTGAACGCAGCAAAGAGTGTATTGACAGTTTCAGGCAGCTCGACCGAGACGAGATATTCATTAAAACCAAAGGCATCGGAGCCAATCCAAGTAACACCCTCTGGCACGGAATACGACTCGGCACGCATACCTGCAGGATAGCCATAGAAGCGAGTGCCGTCTTTGCTGAAAAGCACACCATTGACACTTTTAAAGACCGGGTTATCCTCATCCACCTCAATGGATTCCAGATCTGAACATCCGGAAAAGGGATTCATAAAGGACGGAAAGGCTTCACTAGTAACGTAGTCTGTGAGATAATGGTCAACAATATGGTCTATTGTCTTTGGTATTCTAACCTTTGTCAGTTTTTTACAGTTATAAAATGCCTTCCATGAAATACCGTTTACAGTATATGTTTCGCCATTGCAACTGACGGCAGAGGGAATATCCAATTTACCACCCCATGTGTTGTCAACATCTATGACTGCCTCATGGGTATCTTCAAAGAGATAATAGTTCAGTCCATCGATTTTCACCTTCTGGGCATTAACAGTTGTCAGCGAAAGCACTGATAACAACGTCAATAAGTAGTACCTTGCGCGCATAATCATATTTATTTAAGTTATTGTTGCTACAGTTTTATCAGGCAAAGATATGAATTACAGCCTTAATTTCCAAATAAATTCCACATTATTTTATCATTCATTGCTCATTTTGGGTATACCCATTATAAAGGATATATTTTTGTAAATGAGAATGGCGCATTATTATAACCCTTAAAGGGAATTGTATATATATCGTCTGTTTCAAGAATATAATAATTTTCGAATGCGCCAGCTACAAAATATCCATTGAGTGCACCATCCGCCCCCCAATTACAATGATATAAATTGTATGAACGATATTTGAATTCTTCAACTATTGTTTGTCCACTATCATCCATAGACATCATTGGTAAATAGTAAGATCTAATAGCCATTCCATCAATTACCCAAGCATGAGCATTACCATCATCACGTGATCCTGAGATGTAAACTGGAAGGGACATTCGCAAATCTGTACATACAGAGTCAAAGTTACAATAGAAATTTGCTTGATAATGATAATCAAATGCATCCCAACAATGAATTAGATAATAGGGAACTCCTTCCGTAAATGACTCACCGTATGTCAATGGTACTAAGACGCCAATATCATGAACAAGATGTCCTACACTTTCACTTGCAGCAGAGTCAGACGACGAAACCATACTTGATTGTAGAATGGCATCCCAGTCATAAATATGATTATTGTAGCTTGAAGGACTTTGATGGTAAGCACAAATCTGAGCTGCAGCAATAGCGACACAACCTGCCTGTGCCAGATAGCCTGTGTTTGTGTAACAGAATTGATTATACGGGTATCCTTGACCCCATTCTGTAGAAAGAAGTGCAGGAATTTGTTCGTCAGTTCTCCATACTCCTGGATAAGCAGGCTCATCGCCACTAGGACCAGGCACAAGACCATCTCTTGTCTTAGTTTCCTTTATATAATAGTCTTTATAGCCATCCAAGAAATAGAGTAACTCAGCAGATGTAATTCCCTCATTTTCTCTGAGCGAGCCATGCTCTATGTACGCCATAACGCCAGGGAGCAGAGTGTCTGTGGAGACCAGTACAAATCCATCATCATTACCTAAGTTAACAACATAGAGGATAGTGTCTGGAAGTGCATCGTAATCAAGGTTTCTTGTCATTAGCTTTGAATATATTTTATTAGTACACAAAGGAAAAACAGAAGTAGCCATCGTGTTACGATGAGAACGGGTTGACGAATTAATATCATTTACAAATCCTGAAGCCCAAAGCCTAGCGAGTTCAGAATTGTCAGGATTAGGTTCATTCCGCAAAGATATATCGGTTTGATAGTCATTGAACTCACTTTGGCATGCGATGAAGACCAATAAACACACGGCTAATAAATACACTATCTTTTTCATAATGCTGTTCGTTTTTGTTGTTTAAAAAGCGCTTTTCTCGAATCTTATTTCCCTACCATTTTCCGGCCGTTTTGGATATACATGCCCTTGCCATTAAAAGTTTATCTCTACGACATTGCTCTCCTTGAAGGATATTTCGCCCAAATTCCGACCATCCAACGACAACTGGAACGTGTCGCCCTCCAAGTCGTACAATGTGAAATAGATATTCACCCAACAGATACACGTTTTCACGTTGCCACTCATATTTCTCTTCTTCTCACGTACGTTGATGTCCAGCTTTTGGGCTGTCTGTTGGCAGTCCACATACAAGTCACCATGTGAACAGGGTATCTTGTAGTTCGTAAACTCGCCAGATACGCTATTCCCCTGACGAGTCAGTTTGATAGCCAGACGGGGAATCTCCGGCACGTCCTCCCCCTCGTCTGAGCCAGCCTGTATGGAACGCGTTGACGAAGAAGAACATTCCGTGTTGTGCACGTTTCCTACCGATACTCCACTTTCTGCTGTTGAGCACCCCGTGAGAAATAATAGAGCCATAAAAGGCAAAAATAAAGTTTTCTTTTTCATGATTATTCGTTATAAACTCTAAACTTGAAATACTCATCTTCTGAGTAATACAGCCTTAACTCAGTGTGGGTTACCGTATAACTATACACATCTACCAAATGATCTCTGAAAAATTTATCTGGGTCAGAACCTACGTAACCTACTAAAGTCATTGATGGACGGGTAAATCGAATCTCATGGTTCTTCCATGAGTACTGTCCAAACATTTCATTTCCGTAAATCCTGCCTGAGTATGTCAAGTCCGAATGAATTGTCATGATGTAATAATAGCCTTCTGCCTCTTTCAGTACTTCGTTCGATTCATTTCCGTAGCTCACCAAGAGCCATGTTTTACACAATGCAGAGTTGACGTTATCATCACATTCTGTCATTGTCATTAGCAAGAGAAACAAGAGACTAAATTGACAAAACAATTTCTTCATAGCAAATATCTTTTTTATTACGCTAATTATAGTAGAATTTTTGTTGACGCTTTTCACTTGCCGCAAAGATACTAACATATTCTCAAACGACCAAATTGTATGCTTAATAATTATAATAACAATCATTAAAAGATTCCCCAAAAGTTAGTCCTCAACATCATTTTACCGTAATTTTCTGAGTCAACACTTCATCATCAACTACTACCCGAATTACGTATAGTCCACTTTCCCAATTTGAAGTATCCAAACTGAAACAAGATCCATTTACTTGATGATCAACCATTTTCCTGCCAGTTTGCCCACTATAAACTTCTAACTGCCATTTTAAATCTCTTGTATAAGATTCTAGTTCTATCGATTCTGAAGGTATCTGATTATGTTCAATATTCAAAACATAATGATTTTCATATGGTTCTACCACTAAAAGATTCTGAGAAAGATTCCCATTCCCTGTTGCAGAGAAGAATAAGATATTTGCATCACCACAACTTTGTTCACCTGTTATTAATATATTGAAAGGAATACCGCCTGATAACAATGGCAGGCTAAATACCAAATAATTACTGTCATAGTTTACATACCAGTCTACAGGAGTTACTCCTGTATGTGTTATAGTTACACCTTTTCGGATATACATTGAATTAACTGTTACCAAGCATCCCTGATGAACAAAATTAGCCTCATCTGTTTTTACTGGTTTTGAAGTAATAGCAGGATGAAGAACATTATAATAAGTGCATGACTGCTGGCTGAATGTGCCAAAACTGCTAGCTAATGAATATAGTTCCTTAGTCAATTGAAAACATAAAACACCATTATAATATATAGAGGCTTTCAAATTGATTTTACAAGGCACCCCAGGAATTCTCTTTACCGTACATTGATTAGTGCTTGGACTATTTTGGGTTAAATACATCGTCGCACTTATGTTTTGTTTTGACCAAACAACATTATAATCTGCAGGAAGGTTACCTATAGAATAAACAACAGAATCACATACCAATGAGGGTCCTGTTATGTAAATTAAGCCCTTACCTCCAATTGAATTAATGTTATAATTTGATGGATTCAGCCAATAATCCAATCTCCTTCTATAATCACTGTTTCCGTTTCCAGTCCATGAAATGCTAAATTTACCGAATGTATCTACTCCTGTCATATCAGAACAACTTGAAGTCCCAGTCCTAAGTTGGCCTATGACTTTATGATAGTTATTAAGCAAAGGAGCCCCTGACGATCCATTTTCCGTAATACCTTGGATCCATTGGACACCCCAATAGACAGGATCGGAAGAATTGACAATATATGTTTGAGGAGTACAACTATATGTGGATATTTTCTTAACGTCGCCATTTGGGTGATGAATGCAAACACCACCTGTTCCAGAATATCCTGATGCATCCCATCCTAAATAATAAGGAATATATGCAAATATGTTTATCGGATCTTGTTGTAATTGCAATAAAGCAAAGTCGCTATATGAATTGTTCGATTTTACAATAGCGCCTGTAGTCATTCTGTTAGGAACCGGATTCGTAGTCGAAGAACAACTAGTTCTTTCATAGCCCCAATAGAAAATCCAATCGGAAAGATCATCATCATCAATTGCATCTTTTTTTTCTACTGGATATGGTGAAAAATCACCTTTCAAACAATGATCTGCGGTAAGGAATAACGGAGGACATCCACTTTGAATGCTGTTTACAAGTGAACCAGAACACCATCCTGTACCATGTGCAAATTTTGCATACACTTTAGCAACTGCATTTTTCTCAAATTGCCAGTCTGCTCCATCTTCACAATTGATATCTACTTCACAATCTTCTGATCTGCTGTTGTAAAAAAGTGGAATTTGAGTATATGTATAATATGCCTTTTCCAGCTTAACCAGAGGGAATTCTGCTTCATCTGCAGGTTGAAAATACTCTAGTATTATCCTATCCCCTTTTATAATACCTGTTGAAAATCTATGAGGGTCCTTTTTATCACCTAATAAGTGTTTCGAGGTAATGGCGCCAATGGTTTCATTTGTTGAAGAATTAAAGAGAAAGAATTTTCCCTCATTTGGAAGCCAAAATTCGCTGAAGACAAAATCCAAAGCCAAGGCTTTCTCAGCATGAATCTCCATTTGCCATAGTTTACCGCCATCGTCAAGTGTTGACCATACGCCATCCTTAGTTATATCAATTTCTACGGGAATAGGGACACCAGTCCTATGAAGGCAATTTGGATTCTTCGCTCGACTGAGTGAATCTTCATAAAGGACTTTCTTGATATCTGGGATTGGCAAATCAATAGTTCCTACTGCTTTATCTTTCGTGAGAACACCTAATTCTCTTTGAACGCTAATGGGAAGTTCGTTTGTTGTAATCTGAGAATATATAGATTTCAAGCAAACGATAATAAAAGCAATTAAAATAATGGTCCTTTTCATATTGTTGTATTTGTTTTTTAAAAGGAGTTTCAATAAGTGGGGAGTCTACTTTTTGCTACTCCCCACAAAATGATAGTTTTATAGATTAATCCATCCCTTGAATAGCCAGTAGTTCAAGACGAGCTCACCTGGCAGATTGTCATTATTCATGGCTATAGGGAGAAATGTCAGAGTTTTTATCATAATTCAATATCACTATAGAAATAATACTGTCCACCATCGTATAACTGCAATTCATAGGTGCCAGAGAGTGTGGATGGCAAAACAACTGCATTTACATTAGCCGGGACATAGACCTGATAGACGACATCGGGTTCCTCGCCAGTGGTATCAACAAGATACAGCGTATAGGCAGGATGCTCACTATTGATATACAATGTGTGGTCATCAAGACTTGCTGACGGTGGATTGATGGGACTACGAGGGAATTCACCATGTCCTGCTGTAGGGTCATGCCATCCAACTTGTAAAATAATAGGGGCTGAATCAGGAAGAGGGTCGGCATAAGAATAAAGTGCCTCCCCCAGAACGGTCAGCAACAATAAAAGTGCTCTCGAGAATTTGTTTAAGTGTACCATATCTTTTTGAAATTAAAATGAATAAAAATTATCGCAAAGATAGGTCAATAAAACAACATCGGCAAAAAGAAAGCAAGATAAAACTACACAGAAAATTACACAATTCATCTGTTGACGAACTGTATATCAGAGAGTTACGGGAAATTTTACACAATATTACACTATCGTGATTCCTTTCAGATTTTTGTTCAAAGAAGACGCCCCAGTGTCTTTAAAAAGTTTATAGTTAATGCTTGCCCTGATATTAGTCATTCGCTGATCTGATATGTCAAGCAACGATATAACCTCGCTGTTCGTAAAATCAAGTAAAAGCAGAATACACGCCCTCAACTCTTGCGTCGACAATACATTCTCCCTGCCTATTGAAGCATAGGCAACAGGCTGAGACTGCGCAAACAAATGGACCAACCGCCCCCAATCGCTTTTGGAAGGCATTGCGGTGTTCTTCTTCCTTGAAGCTTTACGATGGAAATCATCAATAAGAAGGGATAATTGCGGGTCATCGCCTACCAGCTTATTGGCAGGTAAAACACGCTTTGCTAATTCTTGTATTTGGTTGTTTAGTTCGGCTATCTCTTTTTCCTTATCTGTTATCAGCTGATCATTTTGAGCCTTAACAGTAGCTAAGGCACTTTTCGCAGCCTCTTCTGATTTCAACAATTGATCATGATTACTCTTTAGCAGCTCCAGCTCTTTCACTATCTGCTCTTTTTTATTGATTGCATTAGCATAATCTCGTCTGAGTGCTTCTGCCTCCTTTTCTTTCAGTTTTTTCTTGTGCGCAAGTTGAAGGAATACAATAATCGCCACCAATATAACAACGGCAATCAGAAAAGCAGAAAGAATGAGATATGATTTAATACGTGCAGCTTTTCTGCTTTCTGCATTGGCCTTCTCTAAATGACGATGATAATTATAAAGTGAAGACATCTGATGAACAGTATGAGTTCGCAAATCAGCGCGCTCTTTATACAAAGCATCTTCAAAGAGCTGGACATATTTCTTTACCGAATCTACATTCTTCTTTTCCTTGTAAACAGCCAACAGGCCTTTGTAAGACTCAGCATTTTTACTGTGATCGTTCACTCGTAGCAATCTGTGGAAATACACCTCTGCAGAGTCAAGCTGATGGGTTTTCAGGTAATACAGGCCTTTTTGTTCATAATATCCCTCACGACCGTGACTGATATTACCCTCACTATCGAACAGGGCGCTCTCGCTTTCAAAGATATCCATCAACTCCTTAGCCCGCTCAATGCTATCTTGACTAATATGAATGTCAATAATTGAAGGATAAATGGCCGAAGCCTCATGATGATAGCCATAAGCTGAATATAAGTGCTGAGCCTGTTGTAATGAACTCTGCATAGCAGCAGTGTCCCCCATCAGGAAATAAGGCTTTGCATACAATTCCAAATTACGTATATATGATAAGGTGTCACCTACTAATAAAGCATAATCCCCTATCTTTTTCCTTTGGGCCAATTCATCATGTGGCAGGTTCTGGGCATGGAATAGTTCTGCCATTTGGCCGTAGACGCTCATCAAACGAGGGTAGTCACAGTCATCGCTCAAGGTATCGGCACGGTCGATGGCATCCTGATAGCTCTGGAGGGCGGCCGGTGCCTCGCCCATGTCGCGGTAGGCGCAGCCCAACAGGTAGTGGGCGCGCATCTGCTGGTTGGCATCGCCGTGGCAGTCGTAATAACGAGTAGCTTCGAGAATCAGCGAGTCGATGCCATCGGTCATGGGGACATAGGCACGGTTCATGCTGTCAGCCCTGTCGAGCAGGGCGTCCATCTCGCGACTGGTCTCCGTCGTGCAGCAGGCCATCGTCATCAAAAGGGCGAACAAAAGTACCAAATTCTTCATCGCCCTGCAAAGGTACGAATAAGCGAGCAAATAAACAAATTATATTTGTTTTTTTACCAAATATTCTACTACAGTCTTACGCCAAACGACGCATTGACAACCCAGTTTTCCAGTCGCCCGTTGGTAGTACTTTTCCGAACGCGGAAGTTATTGAATTCCCCATTGCAATTCATAAAATACCGGCTGAAATTGTAGGTCACCGACAGGCGCAAGTCAAGGTTCACCGTCAGTCCGCTGTTGTAGGTCTTTTCCACCGATGGCGTAATGCGCAAGTTGTCGTGCCAACTGTCCCACTGTTCGTCGGTAATCTCCTCGTTCATGAAGTCCGACCCCTCCAGCAGTTCGGGCACGTTGGTGTCGTAGGCATAGCCCTTTACCTTGTTCACAAAGGTCAGCATCGGCACAGCCATGGCGCTAATCAGCAGTCCGCGCGTGGGCACCCAGTTGTAGGCATAGCCCAGGCCTACTCCACCCTGCCACATCTTCAGGCGGCCCAGACCATGCATCAGATACACCAGGTCGGCATTCGAGTTCGTACCATAATCGATACTCGCGTAGAAGTACATGGCCCCGGCCAGTAACGATCCCGATGAGCGTTTCTGCACCACCGACTGGTCGTAGGCAGCAGCATACGAGAAGCGCTTGCCGTTTAACAGGTAGTATGCGTTGGCTATCAGTGCGCGCACCCTGATGGGGTCCTCCAAATCCCTCTTGCTCCATCCGTCCTTGTTTTCCTCCGAGATGAGGTCCGAGTCCAGATTGAGGCGCGGATGATAGCTGCGGAACGAGTTGATGCGCAGGGTAGCGCCATATCGTCCTCCCGTGGCGCCGATGTTAAAAAAGCTGCCATTGTTTCCACCTACGTTCACCGTATATCCCAGCCCGTAGCCCCGATATCCCAGCCAGAGTCCCACATACGCCGTCGGCTCGGTCTTCAGAGACGGCGAGGCATTGTACTGTCTGTCGCCTATGGCACCCTGCGTATGCATCTTTACCAGACTCTGGTTCAGGTTACTCTTCACAATGAGCTGCCAGGGCTTCTCAGGAGCCTCGATGTAGCGGTGGTCTACACCACGGATCGTCAGCGAGTCTATCATCTTGCCGACCTTCTTGACCAAATTCTTCACGCCACCCTGAGCCATGCCGTCGGCACACACGGCAAGCATGATCACGATGGGCAGAATTCTTTTCATACGGCACAAGTAATATCATCATTACAACTGCAAAGATACTAATAAATATGTGCAAATAAAAACGCGGAAAATTTCGTACCTTTGCAGTGTTACAGACGCTTATTTGGCACGGAAGCGTTCTGCCTGCGACTGGATGAGTTCCTGGTCGTCGAAATAGTTGATCTGCATGGCACGGCGCACCTCGTCCATGGTCTGAGCAGCGGTCTCGCGAGCCTTTTCAGTACCACGACGCAGGATGTTATAGATCTCGGGAATGTCCTGTTCGAACTCATGGCGACGCTGACGGATAGGGTCGAGCATCTGGTTCAGAATCTGATTGAGGAATTTCTTACACTTCATGTCACCCAAGCCACCACGGCGGTAGTGGTCTTTCAACTCATCGAGGTTCTGGTATTCGGGCCAGAAGTTAGCGAAGTCGGCATCGCACGAGAAAGCGTCGAGATAGGTAAATACGGCATTACCCTCGACATGGCCCGGGTCGTTCAGGTTGACGTGCAGGGGGTCGGTGTACATCGAACGCACCTTCTGCCAGACGGTATCAGCATCGTCGGAGAGGTAGATGCAATTGCCGAGCGACTTCGACATCTTCTCCTTGCCATCGGTACCCGGCAGGCGACGGGCAGTGGCATTCTCGGGCAGCATGATGTTGGGCTCGACGAGCACGGGGCCGTAGGTATTGTTGAAGCGGTTCACCAATTCACGAGTCACCTCGAGCATGGGTTCCTGGTCTTCACCAGCGGGAACGGTCGTAGCCTTGAACAGCGTGATGTCGGCAGCCTGCGACACGGGGTAGCAGAAGAATCCGAGGGGGATGCTCTCGCCCTCGAAGCCACGCATCTTAATCTCGGTCTTCACCGTCGGATTGCGCTGTACGCGGCTGACGGAGATGAGGTTCATCAGGTAGGTGGTGAGCTCGGCCAGCTCGGTGATCTGGCTTTGGACGAACAGCACGCACTTCTCGGGGTCCAGTCCGGCCGAGAGGTAGTCGAGAGCCACCTCGATGATGTTCTGACGAATCTTCTCAGGATTGTCGGCATTATCGGTCAGGGCCTGTACGTCGGCCATAAACACAAACATTTTCTCATAGTCGCCAGCGTTCTGCAGTTCGACGCGACGGCGCAGCGAACCGACATAGTGTCCCAGATGGAGCTTACCCGTAGGGCGGTCGCCTGTAAGTATGATCTTTCCCATAAGTTTTAATACGTTTTTTCAATTTTGGCTGCAAAGGTACGAAATAATTTTGAAGTTTGAAGTTTGAAGTTTGAAATTTTTTCGTTGCGATAGCAAATTCTTCCTTCTTCACTTATTTCGAGCCGATGTAGAGGAACACCATTCCGAGGAGTACCAATGCCAGGTCGAAGGCCTTTGCCTTGAGGTTTTTCTCGTGGAAGAAGGCTGCTCCGAACAGGAAGCTGACCACCACGCTGCCCCGTCGGATCATGGAGACGATGCTAATCATGGCGTCGGGCAGGGACAGCGAATAGAAATACAGGAAATCGGCCGTCGAGAGGAAGATGCTGACACCGATGATAGACCAACTCCAATGGAAGGGTGTGGTTTCGTGGTGTTTGGGCCACCACAGCAGCCACAACATGGCGAGCATCATGAAGCACTGGTAGATGTTGTACCACGACTGCACCATCATGCGGTCGAGCCCGATGCCGCCATCGGCAACAGGCGCCATCAGGTATTTATCGTAGAGTCCGCTGATGGCCCCCATGACGGCAGCACCGACAATCATCCAGATATAGTGGTCGCGCTTGAAATCAATACCTTCCTTCTTGCCGCTACGGCTGAGTAGCAGGAACGAAGCAACAGCCAGCAGGACACCAATCCACTGCCACACGTTGAGCCGTTCGCCAAACACCAGCAAGGCACCCACGAGCACCATGACGGGGCGCGTGGCATTGATGGGGCCGACGATGGTCAGCGGCAGGTGTTTCATGCCGAAATAGCCGAGCACCCAGCTAGAGAGCACGATGAGCGCTTTCAGGAGAATGTATTTATGCATGTCCCACCCACCAGAGGCAACGTGGAACATGGTTCCGTCGAGCACTGTCGAGCCTGCGCTGATCACGATAAACGGCAGGAAGATGAGCGACGAAAACAAGGTATTCAGAAACAATACAGGAAGCACGGCATTACCACGCAGCGCATCCTTCTTCAGAGAGTCGTAGCAGCCCAAGAGCGCTGCCGACATAAAAGCCAATATCAACCAGGCCATATCGTTATCAATTCTTTTGTCGTTATACCGTTATAACTTTATATCGAGATTACGGTTCATATTTTACATCTTCCAAGAACAGCGCCTTCGCAGGCATCGATTCACCCGCCTGGGTGCGCTGCTTGCCCTCGATGACCTGCCGGAAGTCGTCGAGCGTCATGCGACCGCGGCCCACCTCGACCAACGTACCGACAACGGCACGAACCATGTTGCGCAGGAAGCGGTTGGCGGTAATCTGGAAATACCACGTCGTGGGCGACGTCTGATGCCATTGGGCATGTGTCACCCGGCAGAGTGTCGTCTTGACGTCGCTGCCCGCCTTGCAGAAGGCCCCGAAGTCGTCGTATTCAGTCAGCACGCGCCCCGCCTCGTTCATCAGGTCGTAGTCGAGCTGGTAGTGTAACTCGAGGGAGAACATGCGCAGGAACGGGTCCTTGCGGGTGTGGACATAGTAGCGGTAGGTGCGCTCGACAGCCGAGAAACGCGCATGCATATCGTCGCTGACAGGCTCAACGCTTTGAACGGCGATGTCCTGATGCAACAGTCCGTTGAGTTTACGTGTCAGCATCTCGGGGTCAAACGTCTGCTGGGTATCAAAATGGGCAGCCATGCGACGGGCATGGACACCCGTATCAGTGCGCCCTGCACCAGTGACCGTCACCTCCTCGCGCAACAGCACGGATAGGCAGCGCTGCAGTTCACTCTGCACCGTCGTACCATTGGGCTGAATCTGCCAACCGTGATAGGCTGTACCGTCGTAGCTAAACCATACGAAATACCTCATAACAGCGTGCAAAGGTAGTGCAAATCGAATGAAAAACCAAAAATATTTGAGTTTTTCTGAGATGAAGCCTACTTTCGACAGGGTCAAAGTACAAAAAAAGTGAAGAGTGAAGAGTGAAAAATTAAAAGGAATATGCAAAAAAATTTGGTTTTATGTACGATATTTTGTATCTTTGCACCGATTTGTACCCTAAAGGGGTACGCTGACTCTAAAACGCAAGATTGAAGACATGTTTGATAAGGACACATACATCCGTCGCAGGGCGGAACTGAAAAGGCTGGTTGGCGAGGGCATTATCGTGCTCTTCGGCAACAACGAGGCACCTTGTAATTACCCCGCAAATGCGTATGCTCCCATGCGCCAGGACTCATCGTTCCTGTACTATTTCGGCCAGCACCGCGACGGGCTGGTGGGCGTCATCGACATCGACAACGACGAAGAGTGGCTGTTTGGCGACGACATCGACGTAGAGGACATCGTCTGGATGGGCTTCACCCCGACCGTCAGCGACCTGGCTGCCGAGGTGGGCATCAGCAAGACCGCCCCGATGGCACAACTCAGTAAAGTATGTTGCGACTCAGTCGCAACACACCGTACCGTGCATTTCCTGCCGCCTTACCGACATGACACCAAGATACAAATCATGGACCTGCTGGGCATCCATCCTTCGAAGCAGAAGGAGGCCGCCTCGCTGGCGCTCATCAAGGCCGTCGTCAAGATGCGCGCCACCAAAGAGCCGCAGGAGATAGCCGCCATCGACCGTGCCTGCGACGTGGGCTATGCAATGCATACCACAGCTCAGCTGCTGGTGAAGCCCGGTGTGACGGAGCGTTTCATTGGCGGTCAGGTAGACGGCATCGCCCGTTCGCTGGCCAGCGGAACGAGTTTCGCCACGATTTTTAGCCAACATGGAGAAATCATGCACGGCAATCCGTCGACAGCCAAGCTGGAGGACGGACGCCTGGTGCTATGCGATGCAGGTTGCGAACTGGACGACTATTGCTCGGACCACACCCGCACGATGCCCGTGAACGGCAAGTTCACCCAGCGTCAACGTGAGATATACAGCATTGTTGAGGCCTGCCACGACTATGTACTGGAAGTCGCCAAGCCCGGAGTGAAATATATGGACGTGCACTTTGCCGTATGCCGCATGATGACGGAACGGCTGAAGGAGCTGGGACTTATGAAGGGCGACACGGACGAGGCCGTCCGTCAGGGTGCCCACGCCATGTTCCTGCCCCACGGACTGGGACACATGATGGGCATGGACGTACACGACATGGAAGGACTGGGACAGATTTACGTAGGTTTCGATGACGAGACACGTCCCAACCTAGAGCAGTTCGGTACCAACTGTCTGCGCATGGGTCGCAGACTGGAGGAGGGCTTCGTTGTGACCGATGAGCCCGGCATTTACTTCATCCCCGCACTCATCGACGAGTGGAAAGCTAGCGGTCATTGTAAGGAGTTCTTGTGTTTCGACAAAATCGAAACATACAAGGACTTCGGTGGCATTCGCATCGAGGACGATGTGCTGATTACGAAGGACGGTTGCCGTTTCCTGGGCTCGAAGCGCATCCCGTATCACCCCCAGGAGCTGGAGGAATTCATGGCGCACAACGCCGGTTAAGTTTTTGAATACAATAAAATAACACAATAAAAAAAGAGAAAAGTAATGAGAAAGTTAATGACTTTGGCCCTGTTCGCATTGATTGCAACAGGAGTGCAGGCGGAGGTAAAGAAAGACTCCGTCAACAAAAACAAACCGGTGTTTACGGTGATTAAGAAGAATCCTATCACCAGCATTAAGGACCAGAACCGAAGCGGCACGTGTTGGGACTACTCCACCCTGTCGTTCTTTGAGGCCGAAATTCTGAAAGCCACCGGTAAGACCTACGACCTCGACGAGTCGTTCGTAGCCAACAAGACCTACATGGAACGTGCCATTCAGGTGGTGCGCTACCATGGTGACTGCCAGTTTGCACAGGGTGGTTCGGCAGAAGACGTGCTGGCCACGATGAAGACCCATGGCATCATTCCCCAGGGCATCATGCCGTTCCCAGGCTCACTGTATGGCGATTCGCTGAACAACTTCAACGAGTTCTTCAAACTCCTGGAGCCCTACGTGGCTGCTATCGCCAAAAGCGACGCCAAGAAGATTTCGAACCAGTGGAAGGTCGGTCTGCAAGGTATCCTCGATGCTTATCTGGGCAAGTGCCCCGAGGAGTTCACCTATGAGGGCAAGAAGTACACCCCGAAGAGCTTCGTGCAAACGCTCGGCATCAATCTGGACGACTATGTCAGCATCACCAGCTACACGCACCATCCTTTCTACACCACGTTCGCTGTAGAGGTGCAGGACAACTGGCGCTTCCCACAGTCGTACAACCTGCCGATGGACGAGATGATGCAGGTCATCGACAATGCCATCGACAAGGGCTATACCATCGCCTGGGGCGGTGACGTGTCGGAAGACGGATTCACCCGCACCGGACTGGCTTACGCCATCGACGGAAAGGCCACTCAGAGCCTGCGTGGCAGCGACATGGCCAAGTGGCTGAAACTGACTACCGCCAAGAAGCGCGACATCATCGACTCGCTGGGCTGCAATGTGCCCGAGATAGTAGCCACCCAGGAGCTGCGCCAGGAGCGTTTCGACAACTGGGAACTGACCGACGACCACGGCATGCTGATCTACGGTGTTGCCAAGGACCAGAACGGCAAGGAATACTACATGGTGAAGAACTCGTGGGGCGAAACAGGCGACTACAAGGGTATCTGGTATATGACCAAGACCTTCATCGCTGCCAACACGATGGACTTCCTCATCAACAAGAACGCCATACCCAAGGACATTCGTAAGAAATTGGGCCTATAGCCACAGGACAAACCTAAAGAACAAGGTAAATGCAGTTTAAATGGAATTACGAACCACCTACACCAGAAAGACTGCAAGCGGCTAAAGAGCTGGCCGAGAAGATAGGAATGAGTCCTGTCATGGCTAACCTGCTGATTCAGCGAGGCATCAAGACGGAGAGTGCCGCCAAGCGTTTCTTCCGCCCCATGCTCAACGAGCTGATCGACCCGTTCCTGATGAACGACATGGACGTGGCAGTAGACCGCCTAAATGACGCGATGGGCCGCAAAGAGCGCATCATGGTCTGGGGCGACTACGACGTGGACGGATGTACAGCAGTAGCTTTGGTGTATAAATTCCTGCAGCAGTTCTACTCCAACATGGAGTACTATATCCCCGATCGTTACGAAGAAGGTTACGGCGTCAGCATCAAGGGTATAGACTATGCGGCAGAGAACGGTGTAAAATTGATTATCGTGCTCGATTGCGGTATCAAGGCAATCGACGAAATAGCGTACGCGAAGTCGTTGGGCGTAGACTTCATCATCTGCGACCATCATGTTCCCGACGACGTGATGCCACCCGCAGTGGCCATCCTCAACCCCAAGCGTGCGGACTCTACCTACCCGTATCACCACCTATCGGGATGCGGTGTAGGATTCAAACTCATGCAGGCCTTTGCCAAGAACAACGGCATTCCCTTCTCGCGACTGATTCCCCTGCTCGACTTCTGTGCGCTGAGCATTGCAGCCGACCTGGTACCCATCGACGGCGAGAACCGCATACTGGCCTTCCACGGACTGAAACAGCTGAACCAAAGCCCATCGATAGGTCTGAAAGCCATCATCGAAATCTGCGGGCTGACGGGTCGCGAACTGACCATGAGCGACATCATGTTCAAGATAGGTCCACGTATTAATGCCTCTGGACGTATGCAGAACGGTACGGAAACGGTAACGCTGCTGGTGGAGAAAGACCTGCAACGCGCGCTTACGGAGGCAGCACGCATCAACGAGTATAACGACCAGCGCCGCGATGTGGACAAGCAGATGACGGAAGAGGCCAACGAAATTGTGGCCCGTCTGGAAAGCCAACAGCACCAGAAGTCAATCGTGCTCTACGACGAAGGCTGGAAGAAAGGCGTGGTGGGTATTGTGGCCTCACGACTGACGGAACTCTACTTCCGTCCCACCGTTGTGCTGACCATCATCAATGGCGTGGCTTCGGGTTCTGCACGCTCGGTGGCAGGCTTCGACATTTACGAGGCCATCAAGTCTTGCCGTGACCTGTTGGAGAACTTCGGAGGGCATACCTATGCCGTAGGTCTTACGCTGAAGCAGGAGAACATTCCTGAGTTCCGTCGCCGCTTCCAGGAGTTCGTCAGCACGCATATCATGCCCGAACAGACGCAACAGACGCTGGACATCGACATGGAGGTTGACTTCCACCAGATTAACAAGCGCCTGCTCAACGAACTGAAAAAGCTGGCTCCCCACGGACCCGCCAACGAAAAGCCGCTGTTCCTGACGCGCAACGTCTACGACTACGGCACATCGAAGGTGGTGGGACGCCATCAGGAGCATATCAAGCTGGAACTCGTCGACTCGAAGTCGGCAGTGGTTATGAATGGTATCGCCTTCGGACAGTCGGCAGCAGCACGCTACATCAAGTCCAAGCGCTCGTTCGACATTGTCTACACCATCGAGGAGAACACCTACAAACGCGGCGAGGTACAACTGCAGATTGAAGACATCAGTCCGTCGGAGGAGTGAGAAATTACAAAGACATTCTCAAACGATACTGGGGCTATGATGATTTTCGCGGCATTCAGCGCGACATCATCGAGTCCATCGGTAGTGGACACGACACACTGGGGCTCATGCCAACAGGTGGCGGTAAGAGCATCACCTTCCAGGTGCCAGCATTGGCACAGGAAGGTGTTTGTATTGTCATCACTCCGCTCATCGCCCTCATGAAGGACCAGGTACACCACCTGCGCCAGCTGGGCATTCGTGCTGCAGCCATCTATAGCGGCATGACGCACGAACAGGTATTGCTCACCCTGGAGAACTGCATCCTGGGCAGCACCAAGATTCTCTATGTGTCGCCCGAACGGCTAAGCAGCAGTCTATTCCAGACCAAGCTGCGCCACATGCAGGTGAGCTTTATCACCGTCGATGAGGCACACTGTATTTCCCAATGGGGCTACGACTTCCGACCATCGTATCTGGAAATCGCCAACATCCGCGACATCTGTCCTGATGCCCCCGTGCTTGCACTGACCGCCACCGCTACACCCAAAGTGGTGGAGGACATTCAGGAAAAGCTCTCCAAAAAGCCCGGAATACCAGAAGAATCCGGCAAAACCGGATTCAACGTATTCCGCATGTCCTTCGAGCGCAAGAACCTAGCCTATCTGGTTCACTATGCCGCTGACAAGTACTTCGAGCTCATCCGTTTATTGCAGGATTCAAGCGGTTCAGCCATCGTCTATGTGCGCAGTCGCCGCCATGCCCGCGAGATAGCCGAACACCTGACGGAAGCAGGACTCTCGGCCACCTTCTATCATGCCGGACTAGACCATGCCGATAAGGATCGTCGTCAGCGCGACTGGCAACACGATGCCGTACGCATCATGGTGGCCACCAATGCCTTTGGTATGGGCATCGACAAGCCCGACGTCAGAATCGTTATTCATTACGACTGCCCCGATTCGCTGGAGGCTTATTTCCAGGAGGCAGGCCGTGCAGGACGTGACGGGCTGCCCGCACGTGCCGTGCTGCTCTATAACGGCAACGACAACGGCAAACTGACGAAGCGCGTTGACGACACCTTCCCTCCGCGCGATTACATTAAAGAGGTCTACGAACACTTGGCCTATTACTACCAGATTGCAACGGGCGACGGCTATGGTGTCAGTCATGAGTTCAACATCGAGGAGTTTTGTCAGCGTTTCCGACATTTCCCCATCCGCGTTCATTCAGCCCTGCAGATTCTGCAACGGGCAGGCTACATCGAGTACGATGAGGAAGCAGACCATCAGGCCCGCGTGCGCTTTCTGTTGGGTCGCGACGACTTGTACCGCCTGGAACAAGTAACCCCCGACGAGGAACGCGTCATCGTAGCCCTGCTGCGCAACTATGGCGGACTCTTTGCCGATTACGGCTACATCGACGAGGGACTGCTGGCCCAACAGGCAGGACTCTCGCAACCGCAGACCTACGACATCCTCAAAGCCCTCTCCATGCGCCACCTCATCAGCTTCATTCCCCGCAAGCAAGTACCTTACATCCGCTATATGCAGCGTCGCGAGGATCAGGAGCACATCCAGTTGCCACGCGAGATTTATGAAGACCGCCTGGAACAATACCGCCTGCGCATTGAGGCTATGATGCGTTATGCACAAACCAAAGACCGCTGCCGGAGTCGTATGTTGTTGGAATATTTTGGCGAGGATACCTCCAAGGATTGCGGTCAATGCGATGTGTGTCTTTCGGAACAGGGCCAGTTGGTCACACCCGAAGGACAACAAGAAGCCCGCCAACGCATCCTCGCGCTACTGGCCGACCACCAGCGTCACCACATCACGGAACTGTTCCGCCTGCAGTTGCCGACGGAGGAGTGCGATGCTGCCCTTGCTTTCCTGATTAAAGAAGAAAAAATCCGTCAGGACGACGGATTTATTGTGCTTGTCTGATGCCTTCCAGCAAGTCGTCGTGTACGACGCCATTCGTGGCTACGACGCTATCGCCTTCCATGAAATAGTCGTCGCCAGCATAGTTCGTCACATGCCCACCAGCCTCCTGCACGATTAGCGCACCAGCCATATAGTCCCATCGTCCGATATACCGCTCGGCATAGGCATCCAAACGGCCTGCTGCCACATAGCATAAGGCAATAGCTGCAGAACCAATCATGCGGATACTGCCCACATTTCCATAGAAACGATTCAGCAGTCGGGTAATGACGGGTTTGTAGACATCGCTATTGTAGGGCAACTGCAAACAGAGCAACGCGTCGTTAATAGCACTCGTGCCCACATGGAGAGGCAGTTCATTGACGAAAGCGCCCCCACCCTGCCAGGCATAGAAACACTCGTCGGCACACACGTCGTAGACCACGCCCACCAGCTGTTCCTTACCACGAATCAGGGCTATCGACACCGCATAGGGTGCATAGCCGTGAATGAAGTTGGTAGTACCATCCAAGGGATCTACCACCCAGACGTATTGTTCGTCGGTATGTCCCGCAGAACCTTCCTCGGTAATGAAGCCTGCCTCGGGCAACAGTTCACGCAGGGCTTTCACGATCAACTGCTCCGAGCCTTTGTCGACATACGACACGTAGTCGTGAGCATGCTTGCGCTCCACTTTGTCGAACGAAAAATTCGCGCGTTCCTTATTAATATACGCACCCGCCTCGCGGGCCACTCGACAGACACACTGTGTCAATTGCTGTAAATCCATCAGAAAATCTTTATACGGTAAATCAGACTGAGCTCCACACGGTTGCTGCTGCGGTCGGGCAATCCGACAGCATCGTTGTAACAGGTGGTTTTGCCTACATAGGCCAACGAGAGATGTGCATCTTGCGAAAGATCAGGGAACCACTGCAGGGCAACCTGATAACCATAGTTGCGTCGATAGTTTTTCAAGGCACTGATGTCGGGCGCGGAAGCCCATTCGGCAAAACCTTTCACGGCGCCAGCCCAATGAGGAGAGAAGTGGTATTGACAATAGCCCACGAGACTCTGGTAGCGCACGTCGCGAATGTAGGCCGCTGAAGACGCATCGCCGTCTTCAGGCTGGGCAATACCTGCTGCTGCGGCATCGGCACTGACAATGCCATGACGGTCGATATTCTCCCAGGCACGATAGTAATCAAGGTAGCACTGCCACTTGTTCCACGTCAAAAGCGATCCGAGCATCATAAAACGGTTGCTCACCCCACTGGCCTCGTGCATATAGGTGTACGACCAGTGGTTCTCCAGTTTATCCCAAAGGCGGTTACCCATCCAGTTGACGGTAACAGCCAGCGGATGACGCGATTCCCGGAGTCCTGCGCCAGGATACACCTTATCGATTGAATTGTTGTTAGAGTTTGATACCGCCAGCGATATTTCCTGTCCTTTACTGACATCGTATGCAACTTCCATACCCATCAGCGAAGTATTGAAATTGGCATTGAAATCAGAGTAGTCGAGCACCTGAATGGCATTGGCATCATACTCGAAGCCGCCCATTCCCAGTGCCTGCTTACCCACTTTCAGTCGCAGCCGCTTGTTGACCTGATAGTTCACCATCATAATGTCGAGGCTGTTGGAAAGCCCGTCGTCCTGCTTTTGCCAGGAGCCTTCAAACTTGAAACGAAGGCGATAACTCCAGTGCTCATCCAGAAATCCTCGGGCCTCAAAACGCAACCGACGTCCCTTGAATCCTCCATCTCCATCGCTTCCGAAGTTTTCCTCGTAAGCCGTGTTTGTGTTCAGGAAGATGTTGAAGGCATCGTTTTTCTTATCCATGACCTTGAGTTTCTCGAGGATGGAGGCTACACCTTCATCACGTCCACCCATACCCGTATTGGCACCCTGTGCCCAACCGTTGGCAGCAGCCATCATCAGGACTGCTATCAGCCAAAACCTCAAGATGCTCGCGTGTCTCATAGAATACCAAATTGATGCAGGAAGATCAGAACGATGCAAAGCGGTACGATATACCGGACAGAGAAGATATAGGCCGCAAAGAACGACTCTGCTACGGTGCCATGATTGGTAAACTCCTCGCGTACCAGCTGGCGATTTACGAACCATCCCATGATGATACTTGTGAGGAATCCGCCAATGGGCAACATGAACTTAGCGGTCAGGAAGTCGCAGAAGTCCATCAGCGACATGCCGAATACCTGTAGGTCGTAGGCTCCGGCAGACAGCGAGCAGAACACGGCAATGACCGAGCAGACTACCGTCAGAATCCACGTGGCATACCTACGGGGCAAATTCAGTTCCTCGTGGAAGAATGCTGTACCGATTTCGTGCATGGAGATGGTCGACGTGAGAGCTGCAAAAACCAGCAGCGCATAAAACAGGCACGAGAGGATGTAGCCGTTAAATGGCAACCCGTTGAACGCCTGTTGGAACACGTTAGGAAGCGTGATAAAAATGAGCGAAGGACCACTGTCGGGCTGCACACCCACAGAGAATGCTGCAGGGAAAATCATCAGACCTGCCAGGATGGCGATGGCAGAATCCAATAAGGCAATCTGGGTGGCAGACTTCAGAAGATGGGTGTCGCTCTTAAAATAGGATGCATAGGTACAGAGACAGGCCGTTCCCAAACTCAGCGAGAAGAATGCCTGTCCTAAAGCCTCCAGAATGACGTCGCTGTTCATCTTCGAGAAATCGGGTTTCAGCAAGAACTTGATACCTTCAACAGCTCCAGGCAACATGCAAGAAGCCACCACCAATATCAACAGCAGGATTAACAGCAGAGGCATCAGCAATTTGGAAATTCGCTCAATACCTTTGTTCACACCCTGGGCAATGACGAAATGCGTAATCAGCACAAAGCCAACAGCCCAAAGCGATGGTTTCAGGGGATCGGTGGAGAAATCCTGAAAATAGTTGATGATATACTGTGCATCACCATTCAGTTGTCCTGCAATGGCAGCAAACAGATATTGCAGGCACCAGCCTGCCACGACGGCATAGAAGCCCAGGATAATCGTCGAAGTGAGAATACCCAGATAGCCCACAAAGCGCCAATTTTTGCGTCCCAACTGGGCATAGGCCCTTGCGGCGTTCTTCTGGGCACGACGACCTACGATAAATTCACTGACCATACCTGGTATGCCCAAGAACAGCACACAGACCAGATAGATGATGATGAAAGCTGCACCACCGTTCTGTCCCGTCGTAAATGGGAAACGCCAGATGTTTCCTAAACCGATTGCTGAACCTGCAGTAGCCAGAATAATGGCAAGTTTGCTGCCAAATGTTCCTCTGTTTTCCATATTTCGCAAAAATGCTGGTTATTAATTTAGGATGAGGACGTGTCAAGCTAAATGACACGCCCTCAAAATATTAGAATCTGACATCAGACATCGAACATCAGACATCTGACGTCAAACTTCGCTTAGTCTTCCTGATACTCAGGACGCAACTTGCGGACGGTCTCACCGGCACGCCACATCTCCTGGTTGCGCATAGCCTCGAGTTCCTTCTCCAGTCCGGCACGATAGTCGGGCTTCGAGTTAGCATCGATGGTGATCTGAGCCTCGTTACCTGTCTTCACCGAGTAGTACAGCCACTGCATGACGGGCTTGATGGCGTCGTGGAAACGGGGAGCCCAGTCCAATGCACCACGCTGTGCGGTAGTCGAACAGTTGGCATACATCCAGTCCATTCCCTTTGCACCGAACAACGGGCCAAGGCTCTGAGTCAGCTCCTCAACGGTCTCGTTGAAAGCTTCCGAGGGTGTGTGACCATTCTCACGCAGCACCTCATACTGTGCCAGCAGCAACCCCTGAATGGCACCCATCAGCGAACCACGCTCACCAGTCAAATCGGAGGTAGCCTCACGCTGGAAGGTCGTCTCGAACAGATAACCGGCACCGATACCGATACCAAATGCCAAAGTCTTCTCCTTAGCCTTGCCCGTAGCATCCTGATAGACGGCATACGAGCAGTTCAGACCACGACCTTCGCAGAACATCGTGCGAAGAGAGGTACCAGAACCCTTCGGAGCTACCATGATGACGTCGACATCCTTCGGGGGAACTACACCTGTGCGGTCGCTCCAATTGATGGCGAAACCGTGTGAATAATACAAAGTCTTACCAGGCTTCAGATATTGTTTGATGGTCGGCCACTGCTGCATCTGACCAGCATCCGAGAGCAACATGCAGAGGATGGTACCCTTCTCGGCAGCCTCCTCAATCGAGAACAGCGTCTTGCCGGGAACCCAGCCGTCGGCAACAGCCTTGTCGTAGGTCTTGCCCTGACGCTGACCGACGATAACGTTGAAGCCATTGTCGCGCAGGTTGCAAGCCTGTCCGGGACCCTGTACGCCATAACCGATGACGGCGATTACTTCATCTTTCAATACTTCACGTGCTTTCTCCAAAGAGAACTCTTTGCTGGTGACTACAGTCTCAATAACGCCACCAAAATTCATTTCTGCCATAATTGCAAAAGTTTTAAATGTTATACATATCCTTGCAGACCATGCCAGCCCTAACCCGAGAGCCGTCGTCTTATCAGTCTACTCCCACCCTGCCCGAGGGTGCGACGAGGGGTTAACTCATAAAAATCGGGTGCGAAGGTACGAAAAAAAGAGCAAAACACCAAATTTATTTGTACTTTTAATTAACTTTCGCAAGTTTCGCATGCTTCAGTTGATGGGTAAGTGGAGCTTGGTGAGTGGTGAACGGAGAGGGGCGAACTCTTAAAAAAGTGTAAAAACGACACTAGGAAGCAAAATTCCCCGTGTTTTTTATGGCTATATGAAAATAAAGTTGTAATTTTACACCCAAATTCAAATAAGTGTAACCTAAAAACTATTCATCAAAATGAAAAAATCATCATTTGTATTGGCTGGAATGGCAGTGGCAGCAGCCCTGTTCACAGCTTGTGCCTCTGGCGAGCAGAAGGCGCTGACGGTATCGGGTTTGGACGCTGCCAAGTTCGACACCATCATCAACGAGAAACCCGTCAAGTTATACACCCTGAAGAATGCCAACGGCATGGAGGTGTGCATCACCAACTATGGCGGACGTGTCGTTTCGTTGGTCGTTCCCGACAAGGACGGCAAACCCACTGACGTTGTGCTGGGATTCGACAACATTGCCCAGTATGCCGACACGCTGAACACGCCTACCGACTACGGTTCCTCAGTAGGCCGCTATGCCAACCGCATCAATATGGGTAAGTTCACGTTGAACGACTCGACCTACCAACTGCGTCAGAACGACAAGCACGACGGACGCGACCATTGTCTGCATGGCGGCGGTGCCACGGGTTGGATGAACCAGGTGTATGACGTCGTCGAGGTCAACGACTCGCTCATTAAGCTGCAGATCAAGGCTGCCGACGGCGAAAACGGATTCCCAGGCAACGTCGTGGCTACGACGACTTATAAGGTCACTGCCGACAACGTGCTCGACATTGTTTGGGAGGCTACCACCGATAAGCCCACCATCATCAACCAGACCAACCACAATTACTACAATCTGAGTGGCGATCTGGAGAATGCGGCTTACGATCAGGTACTTTACGTGAATGCCGACAATTTCACCGAGAGCGACGACAGCTACATGCCCACAGGCAAGATTCTTCCCGTCGAGGGCACTCCCATGGACTTCCGCACACCGCATGCTGTGGGCGACTCCATCAAGTCTGAATACTACCAGACCAAGAACGCCCATGGTTACGACCACAACTGGTGTCTGAACACCAACGGTGACGACACGCAGGTTTGCGCTTCGCTCTACAGCCCCAAGACAGGCATCTTCATGGAGATGTTCACCAACGAACCTGGCGTACAGGTCTACAGCGGTAACTTCCAGGGTGTCGGCGGCGAGGAGAACATTGTCCGCAAGCTCGGCAAGAAGTATCCTCAGCACGTGAGCATCTGCCTCGAGAGCCAGAAGTATCCCGACTCTCCCAACCATCCCGAATGGGCAAGCCCCGTGGTAACCCCCGAGAAGCCTTACTACAGCCACGCTGCCTATAAGTTCTCAGTAAAATAAATAGTAAATAGTAAAAAATAGTAAATTATCATGGCATTATTAGACTGGATTGTCATTGGCGTATTCTGCCTCGCGCTGATTGGCATTGTAGTATGGGTTGTCTCGCAGAAGAACGACAACTCGGCAGACTATTTCCTCGGTGGTAAAGACGCAACATGGATTGCCATCGGTGCATCAATTTTCGCCTCGAATATCGGTTCCGAGCACCTCATCGGACTGGCTGGTGCCGGTGCATCGTCAGGTATGGCCATGGCTCACTGGGAGATTCAGGGTTGGATGATCTTGATTCTGGGTTGGGTATTCGTACCGTTCTACACCCGTTCGATGGTCTACACCATGCCCGAGTTCCTGGAGCGTCGCTTCAACAAGGAGTCGCGCACCATCCTCTCGGTCATCTCGCTCATCTCGTATGTGCTCACCAAGGTGGCCGTAACGGTTTATGCCGGTGGTCTTGTGTTCCAGCAGGTGTTCGGCATCGAGGAACTGTGGGGCATCGACTTCTTCTGGATTGCAGCCATCGGCCTGGTGCTCATCACGGCAGCATACACCATCTTCGGTGGTATGAAGTCCGTGCTTTACACCTCTGTGCTGCAGACACCTATTCTATTATTAGGTTCACTCATCATCCTCGTCCTGGGTCTGAGAGCCCTCGGCAGCTGGGACCAGATGCTGGCCCTTTGCGACGTGAAGCCCAACTACGACGGTGCTACAGGTACGATGATTCACCTCATGCGTTCGAACAGCGATCCGCAGTATCCTTGGCTCGGTGCCTTGATTGGCTCGGCTGTCATCGGTTTCTGGTATTGGTGTACCGACCAGTTCATCGTTCAGCGTGTGTTGTCTGGTAAGAACGAGAAAGAGGCCCGTCGTGGTACCATCTTTGGTGCTTATCTGAAGCTGTTGCCCGTGTTCTTGTTCCTCATCCCCGGTATGATTGCATTCGCCCTGCACCAGAAGTATCTGGCAGCTGGTGGCGAGGGTTTCCTGCCCCTGCTGGCTAACGGTAATCCCAATGCTGACGCCGCCTTCCCCACCCTCGTGGCTAAGATTCTGCCCGCCGGTGTGAAGGGTCTCGTGGTCTGCGGTATCCTTGCAGCCCTGATGTCGTCGCTGGCTTCGCTGTTCAACTCTTCAGCCATGCTGTTCACCATCGACTTCTGGAAGCGCCTGCGTCCTGAGACTCCCGAGAAGCGCCTAGTAACCATCGGTCAGATTGCTACCGTCGTCATCGTGATTCTTGGTATTCTGTGGATTCCCATCATGCGCTCTGTGGGCGACGTGCTCTACACTTACCTGCAGGACGTACAGTCTGTCTTGGCTCCCGGTATTGCCGCAGCCTTCCTGTTGGGTATCACGTGGAAGCGTGCTTCCGCCAAGGGTGGTATGTGGGGCTTGCTCTCAGGTATCCTCATCGGTTTGACACGTCTGGGCGCTAAGGTATACTACAGCAACGCCACCGATGCTGCCGACTCGTGGTTCAAGGCCGTGTTCTACGATTTCAACTGGCTGTTCTTCTGCGGCGTCATGCTCGTAGTCTGCTGTCTGGTAGTCATCATCGTGTCACTCTGCACCGAGGCTCCCGACGAGCAGAAGATCCAGGGTCTGGTATTCGGCACCTCTACTCCCGAGCAGCGTGCTGCTACCCGTGCCAGCTGGAACCACTGGGACATCATCCACACCGTTATCATTCTGGGTATCACCGTAGCATTCTATATTTATTTCTGGTAAAATTGTCAATTATCAATTGTCAATTAAATTAAGATGACAACGTATTATTCGGAATTCCAAAAAGTGCTGCTGTCCGTCGACTGCATCATCTTCGGTTTCGACAACAACAAGCTGAAGATCCTCATCGGCAAGCGCAACATGGATCCTGGTCGTGGCGAATGGAGCCTCTACGGAGGCTTCGTACGCAGCGACGAGAGTCTGGACGAGGCAGCACACCGCACACTTCGCGAACTAACTGGTCTGCGCAACGTCTTTATGCGACAGGTAGGAGCCTTCGGTAACCTCGACCGCGACCCCGGCGAACGCGTCGTTTCTGTGGCCTACTACGCACTGATTAACGTGAAAGACTATAGCGAGCGCCAGCGTAAACAACACGATGTGGAATGGGTCAACATCGAAGATATCCCGCAGATGTATTCCGACCACAACAACATGGTGGTTAAAGCCCGCAAGCTGATGAAGCAGAAGATCAAGACCGACCCCGTGGGTTTCCAGCTGCTTCCCGAGCTGTTTACGCTGACCCAGCTGCAGCGTCTCTATGAGGCCGTCAATGGCGAGGAGCTCGACAAGCGCAACTTCCGCAAGCGCATCAAGGACATGGACTTCATCGAGAAAACCGACCTCATCGACAAAAAGACGTCGAAGCGTGGCGCATCGCTCTATCGTTTCAACAAAAAAGCATTTACAGAAGACAAGACTTTTAAGTTATAGTTAAGAGTTAAGAATTAAGAATTAGAACTATGTTAGAAGAACTGAAAGAGAAAGTTTTCAAGGCCAATCTGGACCTTGTCAAGCATAACCTCGTGATATTCACTTGGGGCAACGTGTCGGCCATCGACCGCGAGAAAGGCCTCGTCGTCATCAAACCCTCGGGCGTCGAGTACGACGTCATGAAGGCCTCCGACATGGTGGTCGTCGACCTCGAAAGCGGCAAGGTCGTCGAGGGCGACTTGAACCCCTCGTCGGACACCCCCACACACCTTGTATTATATAAGGCCTTCCCCGAGTTGGGCGGCATCGTCCACACCCACTCTACCTATGCCACCGCATGGGCACAGGCAGGTAAGGACATTCCTAACATCGGCACCACTCATGCCGACTATTTCCACGACTGCATTCCCTGCACCGAGGCTATGACGAAGGATCAGATGGCCGAGTATGAGTACAACACGGGCGTCGTTATTGTCGACCGCATCACCCAGGCCAACATCAATCCCGTTCACACCCCTGCCGTACTGGTCAAGAATCACGGTCCCTTCGCATGGGGTAAGGACGCCGACCAGGCAGTCTATCACGCCGTCGTTACCGAGCAGGTCGCCAAGATGGCATTCATCTCGTTCATGGTCAACCCCGAAACCACGATGAATCCCCTGCTCGTCGAGAAGCATTTCTCGCGCAAACACGGCCCCAATGCCTACTACGGCCAGAAGAAAAAGTAAAAAGTAAAAAAAAGAAAAATATGAAAGCATTTGAGAATTTAGAGATTTGGTGGGTGACTGGTGCGCAGTTGCTTTACGGAGGCGACGCAGTCGTTGCCGTCGACGGACACTCCAAGGAGATGGTCGAAGGACTCAACAATAGTGGCATCATCCCCATCAAGGTAGTTTATAAAGGCACGGCCAACAGCTCGAAGGAAGTCGAGGACGTGATGAAGGCCGCCAACAACGACGCCAAGTGCGTAGGTATCATCACCTGGATGCACACCTTCTCACCTGCCAAGATGTGGATTAAAGGTTTGCAGGCCCTCCAGAAACCCCTGCTCCATTTCCATACACAGTATAATGCCGAGATTCCCTGGGCAACGATGGACATGGACTTCATGAACCTCAACCAGTCGGCTCATGGCGACATTGAATTCGGACATATCTGCACTCGCATGCGTGTTCCTCGCAAGGTCGTTTGCGGCTACTGGAAGGACGAGGCTGCTCAGCGTCAGATTGCCATTTGGGCTCGCGTGGCTGCCGGTGTAGCTGATGCCAAGAACGTTCGTTGTCTGATGTTCGGTATGAACATGAACAACGTTGCCGTCACCGATGGCGACCGCGTGGAGTTCGAGCAGCGTCTGGGCTACCATGTCGACTACTATCCCGTCAGCTCGCTCATGGAGTACTGGCGCCAGGTCACCGACGCTGAGGTCAACGCCCTCGTCGAGGACTACAAGAAGCAGTACACCATCAAGATCGACGAGTCTGGCGAGGAAGTCTACTGGCAGAAGGTATGGAACGCTGCCAAGGCCGAGATTGCCCTGCGCCGCGTGCTGAAGGACGAGGGCGCTACTGCCTTCACCACCAACTTCGACGACCTTGGCGATGCCGACATCAATCAGCCCGACTTCTGTGGCTTCGACCAGATTCCCGGTCTCGCCTCACAGCGCCTCATGGCCGAAGGTATCGGTTTCGGTGCCGAGGGCGACTGGAAGACAGCCTGTCTCTATCGCACCCTATGGGTCATCCAGCAGGGCATGCCCATCGGCTGCTCGTTCCTCGAGGACTACACCCTCAATTTCGCCGGCTCGCAGTCGTCGTGTCTGCAGAGCCACATGCTCGAGGTTTGCCCGCTCATCGCATCAGACAAGCCCAAGCTCGAGGTTCACTTCCTCGGCATCGGCATCCGCAAGCAACAGACCGCCCGTCTCGTGTTTACCTCGAAGACTGGTCGTGGCATCAAGGCCACCGTTGTCGACCTCGGCAACCGCTTCCGCCTCATCTCTCAGGAGGTCGAGTGCATCGAGCCCAAGCCCATGCCCAACCTTCCCGTCGCTTCTGCCCTCTGGGTTCCCCAGCCTTCATTCGAGATTGGTGCTGGTGCCTGGATTCTCGCTGGCGGTACCCATCACTCAGCCTTCTCCTACGACATCACCGAGGAATACTGGGAGGACTTCGCCGAGATGCTGGGCATCGAGTACGTCAAGATTAACAAGCAGACCAACACCTACGACTTCAAGCAGCAGCTGCGCAACAACGAGGTGTATTATATGTTAAACAAAGCTCTGAAGTAATATGACAGCAAAACAAACCATCGAGGCTGGTAAAGCCATTCTGGGAATCGAATTCGGTTCCACGCGTATCAAGGCCGTATTGATCGACCAGGAGAACAAACCCATTGCGCAGGGCGCTTTTGAATGGGAGAACCAATTGGTAGACGGACTATGGACCTATAGTATCGACATCATCTGGAAGGGTCTGCAGGACTGTTATGCCGACCTGCGCCAGGATGTGAAGAAGCAGTACGACTGCGAGATTGAGAACCTCGCCGCTATTGGTTTCTCAGCTATGATGCACGGCTATATGGCTTTCAACGAGAAACAGGAGATTCTGGTGCCGTTCCGCACATGGCGCAACACCAATACGGGTAAGGCTGCCGCAGAACTGTCGGAGCTGTTTAACTATAACATTCCCCTGCGTTGGTCTATCTCGCACCTGTATGAGTGCATCCTTGAGGGCAACGAGCACGTGAAGGACATCAAGTTCCTGACGACGCTGGCAGGCTACGTGCACTGGCAGGTGACGGGTGAGTTCGTGCTGGGTGTGGGCGACGCATCGGGTATGATTCCCGTAGACCCTGCCACGAAAAACTACGACGCTACGATGGTCGAGAAGTTCGACAAGATCCTCGCGTCTAAAGGTTTACCCTTTAGACTACTCGACATTCTGCCCAAGTCGCTGAATGCTGGCGAGGCTGCAGGCGTACTGACTGCCGAGGGTGCCAAGAAGCTCGACGTCAGCGGACACCTGAAGGCTGGTGTGCCCGTATGTCCTCCTGAGGGCGACGCTGGCACAGGCATGGTTGCTACCAACGCTGTCAAGCAGCGCACGGGTAATGTGAGCGCAGGAACGTCGTCATTCTCGATGATTGTTCTGGAGAAGCCACTCAGCAAGCCCTACGAAATGATTGATATGGTAACAACCCCCGACGGCAGCCTCGTGGCTATGGTGCACTGTAACAACTGCACCAGCGACATCAACGCATGGGTAGGTCTGTTCAAGGAGTATCAGCAGCTGCTGGGCGTGAAGGTGGACATGAACGAGTTGTACGGCAAGCTGTTTAACGAAGCTCTGAAGGGCGATGCCGACTGCGGTGGTCTGATGGCCTACAACTACGTGTCGGGTGAACCTGTGACGGGACTGGCTGACGGTCGTCCCTTGTTTGTTCGCTCGGCAAACGACAAGTTCAATCTGGCAAACTTCATGCGTGCTAACCTCTACGGAGCCATCGGCGTGCTGAAGATTGGTAACGACATTCTGTTCAAGGACGAGAAGATTAAGGTAGACCGCATCACCGGTCACGGCGGATACTTCAAGACGCCTGGCGTTGGTCAGCGCATGCTGGCTGCCGCACTGAACAGCCCCATCAGCGTGATGGAGACTGCTGGTGAAGGTGGTGCATGGGGTATTGCCCTGCTGGCTGGATACTTGATCAACAAGAACGGCAAGTCGCTGGCCGACTACCTGGAGGACGTAGTATTTGCAGGCAACACGGGTGTCAGCATCGCCCCCACTCCAGAGGACGTGGCTGGTTTCGAGCAGTATATCGAGAACTACAAGAAGTGTCTGCCGATAGAGCAGGCTGCGGTAGCGAACAAGTAATTAAGAATTAAGAGGTGAGAGAAATCGCAAAATAATCTAAATTTATTTTGCGGTTTCTTCTTTTCTTCGTATCTTTGTCCACAGAAAAAAAACGGGGGTCGTGCCGGTTCGATCGGGATACTCATCAAATTACATCGAAAACTGAGCTGACTTCTCTTGTCAATGGCGGGCCACGATACTGCGCAAGCAGGGAGCCGAAAGGCCGGTGGATTACAAAGGCGGAGAGTGCTCGAATCTTTTAACAAAGGAGTTTTCATCACATCACTGGGCGACCCCTCTTTTTTATAGTTGAGAGTTTAGAGTTGAGAATTTAGAGTTATGTTTTCGGGAATCATCGAAGAGTTTGCTACGGTAGTAGCCATCAAGAAAGACAGGGAGAATATCGACTTCACACTGCGCTGTTCATTTGTCGACGAGCTGGGCATTGACCAGAGCGTGGCTCATAATGGCGTGTGCCTGACGGTTGTGAAGATAGAGAACGGCACCTACACGGTGACGGCGATGAAAGAGACGCTGGACCGCTCGAATCTGGGACTATTGCAGGTTGGCGACAAGGTGAATGTAGAGCGTTCGATGCTGATGAACGGTCGTCTGGACGGCCACATCGTACAGGGACACGTGGACGAGACCGCCCGCTGTACAGCCGTTGAAGATGCTGACGGCAGCACTTACTTCACCTTTGAATACAAGCAGGACAAGGAAATGGCCCGCAACGGCTATTTCACCGTCGACAAGGGTTCGGTGACGGTGAACGGTGTGTCGCTGACGGTGTGTAACCCCACGCAGAACACGTTCCAGGTGGCCATCATTCCCTACACCTTCGAGCACACGAACTTCTGCGACATCAAGGTAGGTAGCGTAGTGAACCTGGAGTTCGACATCATCGGCAAATATATTGCCCGTCTGCAGCAATTGACAATTGAGAATTGATAATTGACAATTGAAAATGACGAGGAAGGAAAGATACAACCGCGTGCTGGCGTACTTCCGACAGGAAATGCCGACTGCTGACACCGAGTTGGAGTTTGCCAGCGTGTTCCAGCTCTTGGTGGCTGTCATCCTGAGTGCCCAGTGTACGGACAAGCGCATCAATCAGGTGACGCCTGAACTGTTCCGCCATTACCCAGACGCCCACAGCATGGCACAGGCAGAGGCGGACGACGTGCTGGAACTGATTAAGAGCGTATCGTATCCGAACTCCAAGGCCGACCATCTGGTGAAGATGGCACGCATGCTGGTAAAGCGCCATCAGGGCGAGGTGCCGCAGGACATGAACCTGCTGCTGGACCTGCCCGGCGTAGGGCGCAAGACAGCCAACGTCGTACAGAGTGTCGCCTTTGGCAAGTCGACGATGGCGGTAGACACCCACGTGTTTCGTGTGAGTCACCGTCTGGGACTGGTAGCCGTGAAGGACGACACGCCCTACAAAGTAGAGCGCATGCTGGTGAAAAACATACCCGAGGAAGATATTCCCCGGGCACATCATTGGTTGATACTACATGGCCGTTACGTCTGCACGGCACGGCGACCGCATTGCGAGAAGTGTGGACTCAGTGACGTTTGTCCTTCGATTTCCCTTTAGGCGGGAACGGCCCGTTTTGGTCACGCCAGCCCTTCATCATCTTACGGTGAAAACGGCTTTCGGCCATGATGGCATCAAATAGCTTGGAAGCAGGCACGACCTGCATCATCTTCTTGTGATACTGCAGATCAAGCTGCTTGAGTTCGATATTGGCCTTATCCCATTCACGGATTGCTTCTGCACATTTGGCATCGTCGCCAGGCTTGGGAGTCTGACGCATACGTCCATAGATGGCACGCTGTTTGGCCTGCAACTCGCGCATCAGGGGGAAGAACTTGGCGGCCTCCTGCTGGTCGAAGTGTGCTTCCTTCGTGATGAATTCCTCAAGATCGGCCTGGAACTTCTCGGGCGAGAACTTCTTTTGATCCTGGGCACTGACCATCAGTGTCATCAGCATGCTGAATAGAATAACGGTGTATCTCTTCATATCATTTCTTTTTATAGTTCCGACTCTGCCAGACAAGCGTAAATCTCGGCATTGTCAAGCATCACATAGTCGGCAGCATCGTCGATATATTGACTTTCTGTGTTGGGGGCAGTAGTAGTGGTGTTGGTAGTCGAAGCAAGATGCTGTTCTTCTGCTGACTCACGGAAGAGGAAAGTAAGCCCCATAACAACAACGGCAACAGTGCATGCTGCTGCATAGAGCCACGGGCGCAGAGCCACCCTGCGGCTCTTCGAACGACGCTCCGTCAACGAGATGTGCTCGGCCTGCTGCTCGCGCTCAGGCAATTGAGACATCACCCGCTCAGTGAGCTGGTCGAAATAACCTTCTGGCACCCGGAAAGGATTTTCCTTACCAAAACGTTCTTGAATATCCTTGTCTTCGTAGTTCATTTTTTGCCTTATTTTATGTTATGACGATTCTTTTTGCAAATGGTTTAATCGCGATGCTTAAAAAATTCTGAAATCTTTTTCACCGCAATATGATAGGAGGCCTTGAGCGACCCTTCGGAGGTCTTCAGCATCTGGCTGATCTCACTGTATTTCATCTCGTCGTAATAGCGCAAGGTGAAGACGGTACGCTGGACCTCGGGCAGTTGGCTGATGGCTTCCTGCAACAATGCCTGCGTCTCGTCACCGTCGAAATAGTTGTCGGCAACGAGCATATTAGCCACACCACTCTCCACATCGTCGGTATGAATCATGCTGTTGTTCTTCTGTTTGCGCAGGAAATCGAGGCTCTCGTTGACAGCAATACGATACAACCAGGTCGACAGACGCGAATCCTGATGGAAATCGTCCAAATGGCTCCAAGCCTTGATAAACACGTTCTGAAGGACGTCGTCGGCATCTTCATGAACGAGCACCAGACGACGAATCTGCCAGTAGAGCTGTTCGCCATACTCGCGTACCACTTGTTCGAACGCCTTACGCTGTGTCGTGGGGTCCGACAGTTGCTGCATCAGCAGTTGTTCTTCTTGCTTGGTCATTCCACGTAAGGCTTCAATTGGTTCCACATCACTTTATCGTAGCCATAGACGTCGGGCCACGTCTGTAACACCCCAGCCTCATCGGGCCACAAGGTGTAATATATAATATAAAGAGGTACGCGAGGCGTTACAGGAATATAGCCGATAATCTTGTTATGTGACTCCGGGTCGGGATGCGACAGAATCCACTGCTGTCCCTGCTCAGTCTCTGGCGTCAGTCCCATGGCAATACGGATACGGTCCAACAGCCACTCGTCGGGGCTGTCGAGCACGAAGCGAGCCAGTTCGAAGGGTTTCGACACACGGACGCAGCCATGCGACAATGCCCGGGAGTCACGTTGGAAAGCACTGGGGGTCGATGTGTCGTGCAGGAATACCGAGAAGCTGTTCTTGAATCGGAACACAAGGCGTCCCAGCGAGTTGCCAGCCCCACCCTTCTGGGCTATGCGATACTTGCCGCTGAGCAGCATCTGGCGCGACACCTGACTGGCGTCCAGAGTCTGTCCGGAAGACTTATCGACGATGTTGTAGCGGTTTCGTGCGAAATAGGCCGAATCGCCAGCACGTCGTGCCACCTCGTTCTCAATGATGCTCGTAGGGATGACCCACTGCGGATTGGCCTCCATCCACTCTATGTTGCTGGACAGCTGGGGAGTCTTCGTATTCACACCACCACAAACCACACGCATGTCGAGCGACTCCTGCGGGCTGAAGGCATACAGGTGGAAGGCCGGAATATTGACCACGATACGCTTGCCCTCGGTGGCTATGGGCTGATGACGACGCCAACGGCAACGCTCCATATTGACCATGATGCGCTGACGCTGCTCGGGCGTAGAGGCCTGAGGGAGCATCGACTTCAACCGCTGGTAGAATGCGTCCCTGGGCTGTATCTCGCGCAGATAATCCGCAATGCTGTCGCCCGTAATCCTGCTGACGACCGACGAGGCATAGTGGTTGTCGGGGCTATCGATATCGACATCGAACAAACCACGATATTTCACGTACCGACGGGCGGTGTCCTGCTTTTCTATATCCAACTTGTTCAGCGTACGATGGGGATTCACGAAACCAAAGCGCTGACCATAGCAGTAGCGCATGCATGCCTTTGTCAAGCGGTATTCCAGACGGGCGGCCACCAGGCTGGCCCGGTTCTTGTCGTCGTCGAAGGCAAGGCTGCGGAACAACGCCAAATCCTGCTCGATGGCCTTCACGCCGAAAGCCTGTTCGGAGAGTCCGATGTCGCCCAGCTGATGCAACCAGCCCAGCAGCGAATCGGCACGATGGTCGACACCCCGACCATCTACCCACAGCATCGGAGCATGCTCCCGTTTGTAGTACTTGCGTACCTCATGGTCGGCTTCCGTCTGTCCACCATCGGCACCAGCCATCTGAGCCAGCTGCTGGCGGATTTCGGGAGCGCTTAAAACAAAGGCAGGCGTCTTCATATCAGAAAACGCCTCCATCGTCATCGTTCTATCCTTATGTACATGACTGTCACACCCCACGAGGAGGAGCAACAACAATGATAAGAGGGCTGTTAACGAACGGCAACCTTTCTTACCACTTTGCCTATCTTCAAAATGTAACAACCTTTAGGTACGTTAAGTTCTATGCGTTGAGCGGGACTCTCTATCTTCACCGTTTTGACAAGACGACCCGTCAGCGATACGACCTCCAGCGTCAAGCCCTGAGCACCGTTGATGGTCACCCACTGGCCATTGACAGAGATGCTGATGTCGTCATCCATCGTCTGCTCCTGCTGCATCCATTCAGCCTCAGCAGCCTGCACAAGAACAGGCGCAGAAAGCATCATTGACATAGCCAAGGAGAATATGAGTAGTCTTTTTATCATAAGCAAAATACTATATAGTTTGTGCAAAAGTACGAAGAATCTTTGATAATTCCAAATTTTTCGCCAAAAAAATGCATTTTACACGTCAAAAACAGCCTGTTCGTCCGTCAATCGGGTATTCGGGAACACTTCCTGAGCCTCACGAAGCAGCACGTTTTCGTCTTCATAGCGCGACGAATAATGCCCCAGCAACAACTGTCCGACACCCGCATCGCGAGCCACCATGGCCGCCTGTCGGGCGGTAGAATGGTGGTATTTTTCGGCCAGCAGCAGGTTGTCCTCGCCGTACGTACTCTCGTGATACAGCGTCGTCACCCCTTTCAGCCGTTCGTGCAAGGTGGGGATATAACGGGTATCGCTGCAATAGGCATACGCCCGGGGAGCCTCGGCAGGCGTTACGAGTCGCTGGTTCTCAACCACTTCGCCGTCCACTGTCGTCCAGTCGGCTCCCGCCTTGATATTGTTCATCTGACTGATGGGAATGCCGTAGAAATCAATCATGTCGCGACGGATATGCGGCAACTGGGGCTTTTCACGGAACACATATCCGCAACAGGGCATCCGGTGTTCCAGGGGAATGGTCTCCACCGTCAGCGAACGATCCTCATAGATGACCTGTTGCTGCTTGGTATCCACCCGATGGAAGTCAACCTCGTAGTCGAAATCATGACAGAACATCCGCATCTGCTGCCGCAGCATCTCCTCCAAATCGCCTGGGGCATAAATGGCCAGACGGGCCGTACGCCCCAGCAGTCCAAAGGTGCTAAGCATGCCGATCAGTCCGAAACAGTGATCTCCGTGCAGATGGGAGATGAATACGGCACTGATCTTGGTAAAACGGATGTGGGAACGGCGCAGCTGCACCTGCGTGCCTTCGGCACAGTCGACCAGGAACAACTTTCCCCTCACCTCAACCACCTGTGCCGAAGCATAGTGGCGAGGGGTGGGCAACGCACTGCCGCAACCTAATATGTGAACTCGGAAGGGTTCCAAGGCAGGCAGCGTTTACAGGAAGAATTCGTTCTGGGAATCCTCCAACTGGATTTCCTTTCCGTATTCCTCTTTAGGTCTCTGACGGCTGTATTCGAAAATCTCCTCACCGTCTTTGTAGACCAGCGAGTCTGCACCCAGCTTCACGATGTCGTACAGATAGGTCTCGTCTTCCTCGCTGCCGCCTTCGCGCATCATCACGATTTCCAGTTTGCCACGATTCAGGCGCCAGGTGCGATAAACGATGGTGCTTTGCTCGATACCCTCGGCAATACCACCTTCCTTGATGGAGATACCGACCTCGTCAGAACCGTCCAAGGGGTTGGGCATCACCCAGTTGCCAAGCAGTGTAGCCTGATTGATGACCATCAGGGCAGACGTCTTTTCAGCATCAGGGATAACGGCCATACGGTCACCCACCTGCATACCGCCAAACACCTGGTTGTTCTCCTGGGCCGTCGACAGGTCGAACGACAGCGTGTCACCCATGTCAGTAATCATCTGTAGGGTATTCATGGCAGTACCCTCGGCACAGACGCCATAGATTGTGGGATCGGCATTCGCCACATCGGCAGAGTCACCATTATCGAAGGGGACTTTTTCCGTTTTTCCACCACATGCAGCCATGAACATGACAACAGCTGACACAACGACAAAAATCGCAATTTTTTTCATATCTTTTCTCCTTATTATTTGTTTGCTTCTTTTTCCAATACTTTGGCCTCGTTCCACAAGGCATCCATCTCCTCGAGCGTCATATCCTTCAGGGGTTTCCCCGCCCGGATGCTATGCTGTTCTATGTAGTTAAAGCGACGGATAAACTTCTGATTGGTCATCTCCAGCGCATTGTCCGGATTGAGCTTATACAGACGGGCGGCATTGATGACAGCAAAAAGGAAATCGCCCAATTCTTGTTCGGATTTTTCCTTATCGTCACGACGCATTTCTGCTTCCAGTTCATCCAGTTCTTCACGCACCTTGCCCCATACGTCCTGCTTGTCTTCCCAGTCGAAACCCACATTGCGGGCCTTGTCCTGAATGCGATAGGCCTTAATCAGCGAGGGCAGTGCCGAGGGAACACCCGAAAGCACCGTCTTGTTGCCGTCCTTCTCCTTCAGTTTAATCTGCTCCCAGCTCTCCAGCACCTGCTCGGCATCCTTGGCAACAGCCTCGCCGTAGACGTGCGGATGACGGAAGATGAGCTTGTCGCACAACTTGTTGCAGACATCAGCGATATCGAATTGACCCTTCTCCTCGCCTATCCTGCCGTAGAACACAATATGCAGCAACACGTCGCCCAGCTCCTTGCATATTTCGCGCTGGTCGTCACGAATCAAGGCCTCACACAGTTCGTAGGTCTCCTCAATGGTATTTGCACGCAGACTCTCGTTGGTCTGTTTACGGTCCCACGGGCATTCTTCACGCAAACGGTCCATCACGTCCAACAAACGCCCGAAGGCCTGCAGTTTCTCTTCTTTAGTATGCTTTCTTTCCATAGCCAACTGCAAAGGTAAGAAAAAAATGTGAATAGTGTATCATTAATTAAGAAAAATTTCGTACCTTTGCAGCCATTATTTAAATATGTTTATGGAATTAGCTAGCAAATACGACCCGAAAGAGGTCGAATCGAAATGGTATCAGTATTGGCTGGACAACAAGTTGTTCGCCTCGAAACCCGATGGACGTCAGCCCTACACCATCGTCATTCCGCCACCCAACGTGACGGGTGTGCTGCACATGGGCCACATGTTGAACAACACCATTCAGGACATTCTGATTCGTCGTGCCCGCATGGAGGGCAAGAATGCCTGCTGGGTACCCGGCACCGACCACGCCTCGATAGCTACTGAGGCAAAGGTGGTGAAGAAACTCGCCGAGCAGGGCATCAAGAAGCGCGACCTGACGCGTGACGAGTTCCTGAAGCATGCCTGGGACTGGACCGACGAGCACGGAGGCATCATCCTGAAGCAGTTGCGCCGTCTGGGTGCCTCGTGCGACTGGGACCGCACGGCATTCACCATGGACGAGAAGCGCAGCGAGAGTGTCATCAAGGTCTTCGTCGACCTCTACAACAAGGGCTACATCTATCGTGGCCTCCGCATGGTCAATTGGGACCCCAAGGCCCTCACCGCCCTCTCTACCGAGGAGGTGATCTATAAAGAGGAGCAGAGCCATCTGTTCCACCTGAAGTATTATGTGGACGGTCCGGTGCCCGCTGATGCTGTCAGCGGGGAAGGCAACGTCGTCCACAAAGATGAAAAGGGCTACTACGCCGTTGTGGCCACCACACGTCCTGAGACCATCATGGGCGATACCGCTATGTGTATCAATCCCAAGGACCCGAAGAACCAGTGGCTCAAGGGTCGCAAGGTCATCGTTCCGCTGGTGAATCGTGTCATTCCCGTCATCGAGGACCGCTACGTCGACATCGAGTTCGGTACGGGCTGTCTGAAGGTCACTCCTGCCCACGACACCAACGACTACATGCTGGGCAAGACGCACAACCTCGAAACCATCGACATCTTCAATGCCGACGGTACCATCTCCGAACAGTCACCGCTTTATGTCGGTATGGATCGCTTCGCCTGCCGCAAGCAGATTACCAAGGACCTGCAGGAAGCCGGACTGATGGAGCGCATTGAGGACTACACCAACAAGGTGGGCTACTCCGAGCGCAACCCCGACACCGCCATCGAGCCGCGTCTCTCGCTGCAGTGGTTCCTCCGCATGGAACACTTCGCAGAGATTGCCCTGAAACCCGTCATGGAGGGCGAGATGCACTTCTATCCGCAGAAGTACGTCAACACCTACAAGAACTGGCTCGAGAACATCCAGGACTGGTGCATCTCGCGCCAGCTGTGGTGGGGCCACCGCATTCCCGCCTATTATTACGACAGTCCGGTGCTCGGCGGTTCTGCCGCCGAGGAGAAGTTCGTCGTCGCCGAGACCGCTGAAAAAGCCCTCGAGTTGGCCCGCAAGGAAAGCGGCAATGCCAACCTGCAGCTCGCTGACCTCCGTCAGGACGAGGACGCCCTCGACACGTGGTTCAGTTCGTGGCTGTGGCCCATCTCGCTGTTCGACGGCATCAACAATCCCGGCAACGAGGAAATCTCGTACTACTACCCCACCAGCGACCTGGTGACGGCTCCCGACATCATCTTCTTCTGGGTGGCCCGCATGATTATGGCCGGTGAGGAGTACATGGGCAAGTTCCCCTTCAAGAACGTCTACTTTACAGGTATCGTACGCGATAAGCTGGGTCGTAAGATGTCGAAGTCACTCGGCAACTCGCCCGACCCCATCGAACTCATCGAGAAATTCGGTGCCGACGGTGTGCGCATGGGTATGATGCTCTCCGCTCCTGCCGGTAACGACATCCTCTTCGACGAGGCACTCTGCGAACAGGGACGTAACTTCAACAACAAGATTTGGAACGCCTTCCGCCTTGTCAAGGGCTGGCAGGTCAGCAACGATATCGCTCAGACTGGTGCCGAGCAGTTGGCTATGACGTGGTTCGCAGCCAAACTGAAGGAGGTGGCCGCAGAACTCGACGACCTATTCTCGAAGTACCGCATCTCCGAGGCCCTGATGGCTGTCTACAAGCTGTTCTGGGACGAGTTCTCAGGCTGGTATCTGGAGATGGTGAAGCCCGCCTACATCGACGGACAGCAACAGCCCATCAACACCCAGACCTACAACGCTACCCTCGACTTCTTCGACAAGCTGCTGAAGATGCTGCATCCCTTCATGCCATTCATCACTGAGGAATTGTGGCAGGCTCTCTGCGAGCGTAAGGACGGCGAGAGCATCATGCGCGAGTGTTTAGTGCTCAGCGGCTTATCCGCTGAGGATGAAAAACTCCTCGCCGACGTTGAACTGGTGAAGCAGGTAGTCAGTGGCGTACGCACCGTGCGTGCCCAGAAGAACATTGCCAACAAGGAGAAGCTGACCTTGCAGGTGGTGAACTCACAGCTCGAAGGCCAGTATGCCGATGCCGTTACGAAGATGGCCAACCTGGAGACAATTACTTCCGTCAGCGAGAAAGACAGCACCGCCAGCACCTTCATGGTAGGCATGACGGAATATGCCGTTCCCCTGGGCAACATGATCGATATCGACGCTGAAATCGAGAAGCAGGAGGCCCAGCTGAAGCACCTCGAAGGATTCCTGCAGGGTGTGATGAAGAAGCTCTCGAACGAGCGCTTCGTGGCAAACGCTCCTGAGGCCGTTGTGGCTATGGAGCGTAAGAAGCAGAGCGACTCTGAAGAGAAGATTGCTGCCCTGAAAGAATCGCTCGCAGCCCTCAAGGCTCAGAAGAAATAATCCTCACAGATTTACCATAAAAAAATCAGGAGTCCCATCATCGGAACTCCTGTTTTTTTCTGTATCAAAATGTAATCAACTCCCCTCCTTAGAACTCCCATCCTTAGAACTCCCATCCTTAGAACTCCCCTCCTTAGAAAGGAGGGGCTGGGGGTGGTTGACCTTAAATCTTCACCTTCCAGACTCGCCCGCTATTGGCAGGAACCGCCATACGCACTGCGCCGTCTCGTTTCATTCGCATGGCCAGCTTCTCTTTCGTCAGCAGGTCGGTGGCAATGACGTTCTTCTCCTTCATCTCCATGTAGTCGAAGGCATGGGCAGGCACCGTCACGTCGATGACGGCTTCCTGGTCCTCGAAGTTCACCACCACCAGCAACAGCTCGCCCTCGGCCTTGCGCAGGAAGGCATACTGACGCTGCAAGTGCTGGTTCACATACATCAGGTCGAACGACAAGCCCTCGGCCACAGCCTTTTCCTTACGGGCCAGCTGCAGGGTTTTCTGATGGATGCTGAAGATTTTCTCCTCTTCTTCCGTCAGTTTCTTGGATGCGGCCCGACACAGGGTATCAATACTCCAGTAGTCAAAGATGGTCGTTCGTCCGTCGTTGCCGCTGAATCCCTCGCGGTCCATGCCGCGCTCGCCGTATTCCTCGCCGGCATACAGCATGAAGGGGTTCTTGTACATCAGCACCGAGGCGATCATCGCCGGCACACCCTTTACGGGACGGGCAGCAAAGAAATCGCTACCGATGCGCTGCTCGTCGTGGTTCTCCAGGAAGTACACCATGTGGTCGCGAATGTCGTCGGTCTGCTGCCAGGCTTGTGTGATGGCGCTGGCGGGTTCCATGCGGCACACCACACTACGCATCGTGTCGTACATGCCCACCTTGTCGTACAGCCAGTCGAAGCCCGACTCCAGATAATGACGGTATTCGAAGGGGTTGTACACCTCGCCCATGAAGACGATATGCTTGAACTTCTTCCGCACAGCCTTCGTGGCGTATGCCCAGAATTCGGCAGGCACCATCTCGGCCATGTCGCAACGGAACGCGTCGACGCCCTTCTTCGCCCAAAACAACAGGATATTCGTCATCTTCTGCCACGTGTCGGGCATGGGGTCGAAATGGCCGATACGTCCGGCATAGTAGTCTACGCCGTAGTTCAGCTTCACCGTCTCGTACCAGTCGTTCCTGCCCGGGGCATTGTCGAAATGGTCGTTACCTGTGGCCTTGGCGGGTTCCTCCAAATAAGGCTCCGCCTCACCGTTATACAGGTCGAAATAAGGTGCAAAGCGCTCGCCCGGACAATAGTAGAAATTGTTCTGCGGGTCGAAACCGTGCAGCGTCTGGTCCGTCTCACCCAGATCCTTCACACCACGCGGCTTGCAGATGCTCTTATACTGACGCGCCACATGGTTGGGCACGAAGTCGATAATCACCTTCATGCCGGCCTCGTGGGTGCGCTCCACCAGCTGTTCGAACTCCTGCATACGCTGCTTCACGTCGACAGCCAAGTCGGGGTCTACGTCGTAGTAGTCGGTGATGGCGTAGGGCGAACCGGCCTTACCCTTCACCACAGCGGGGTGCTGACGGGGAATGCCGTAGGCCGTATAGTCGGTCTGCGTGGCGTGACGGATAATGCCCGTATACCACACATGACTGTAGCCCGTCTGTGCCAACTCCTTCAGCACCTTCGGCGTGAAGTCGTTCATCTTGCCGCAACCGTTCTCAGCCAACGTACCGTTCTCCTTCCGAGTCAGGTTTCTGTTGCCAAAGAGTCGCGTGAATGTTTGATAAATCAGAACCTTCTCCATCATGCGATGCCGTGAGCGGGCACTTCCTTGTTGATTTTGCCAATCATTCCCTGCAGGGCCTTGCCGGGACCGCACTCCGTGAAGTCAGAAGCACCGTCGGCAATCATGTTCTGCACAATTTGAGTCCAGCGCACGGGACTTGTCAGCTGGGCAATCAGATTCTGCTTAATCTCAGCAGGATCAGTATGAGGTTTGGCATCCACGTTCTGATACACGGGACACTTCGGAGTCTGGAATTCCGTGTTCTCGATGGCAGCCTGCAACTCATCCTTGGCGGGCTGCATCAGCGGAGAGTGGAACGCACCACCCACCTTCAGCGGCAGGGCACGCTTCGCACCAGCGGCCTTCAGCTGCTCGCAAGCCTCGTTGATGGCGTCGATATCGCCCGAAATCACCAGCTGACCGGGGTTGTTGTAGTTGGCAGCGACACACACGCCCTTGCCCATCTTGGCAACCTCCTGGCAAACCTCCTCGACCTTCTCGTCGGGCAGACCGATGATGGCTGCCATCGTCGAGGGCTGAGCCTCGCAAGCCTTCTGCATAGCCATAGCACGGGCGTAAACCAGCTTCAGACCGTCTTCGAACGACAGTGCTCCGGCAGCTACCAGTGCCGAGAACTCACCCAGCGAGTGGCCGGCAGTCATCTTCGGGTCAAAGGCATCGCCCATGCAGATGGCGCTGATCACCGAGTGCAGGAATACGGCAGGCTGTGTCACCTTCGTCTGCTTCAAATCCTCGTCGGTACCCTCGAACATGATGTCCGTAATGCGATATCCAAGAATCTCGTTAGCCTTCTCAAACAACTGCTTGGCAGTCTCGTTCTGTTCGTACAGGTCCTTGCCCATACCTACAAACTGTGCTCCCTGTCCGGGAAAAACAAATGCTTTCATTTTCTCTCTTTATTTAATAATTGTATGCGTACATTTTAAAATTGGCTGCAAAGGTACACATTTTCTTTGACATAGCCAAATAAATAGAAAAAACTATGAGAATATTTGGCTATTTCAAAAAATGTTATTACATTTGCACCCACTTTCGAGAGATTCTCGCTTAATCGGAAGGTTCAAATTTCATTTGACCTTCCTCGCGCTCAGCCAATCGAGTGTTACTCGTTGGCGTTCGCTTACTCGGAAGGTTGGCAGAGTGATCGATCGCGCTGGACTCGAAATCCGGTATACCCCTTTCGGGTATCGGGGGTTTGAATCCCTCACCTTCCGCAAAAGGAGCCTCACTCTCCGCAAGTAACGTTAAAGGGAACCCAATCGGTTCCCTTTTTTAGTGTCTGATTGTCAACGCCTTACGAATGTAAGTGTTTGAGAATGACCCTAATAGAGGGACGGACACCTCAGAAATGCAATGCCGCATTATGTAGCATCACGCAACATCATGAACTGGAAATGTATTAGAGCGTGTATTATAGTCCTCCTTAGCAAAGGTCAAACTATAATACATTTAGCGTATGACAATCAAGACACCGCTTGTCCAGTACGTTTGGAACCGTTACGGGAAAGCAACCTCCAAGAAGGAGGCCGTTGTCGAGCTTCGTGTCACATACGAACGCCGGCAAAAGTACATTTCAACCAACATTTGGCTGTTGCCCAAGCATTGGCGCAACGGCACAGTAGTTAACCGTGTGGATGCTATCCAACTCAACCAGACGCTCGACAAACTTATTGTCGAGGTCAGAAAGGTCATCTTCGAGATGATGGAAGAGGACAACATCGACATCTTCTCCATTCCCAACAGGCTCAAACGCCTCCGTACTGGTGGGATCTCCTTCATTGAGTTCTGCCAGAAGCGTGCTGACATCAGGAGCTATAATAAGTCATCCGATAGCGCGAAGCGTTACGAGAGATTTATGCGTAAGTTCATTGAGTGGGGCGAAATTGAGCATTGGGAGGATATCAATGAGGAGAACATCATCGCCTTTGATGGTTATCTTGCTGCTAAAGGGTTCAAGCCCTACTCCAAGTGGCAGAATTATCATCGTTTTCTCAATTCGTTCATCATTGATGCTGTCAACGAAGGGCTTCTCACTAAAAACCCATACAAATGGGTTCAGATTGAAAAGGACAAGTCCAGAACTGGCATCGGTAAGTACCTTACTCCTGAAGAGTTTGAGAAGATTCGTTCTGTAAGGATGACAACTGACAGTCTCGAAAGAGTACGTGATCTCTTTGTGTTTCAGACGTACACCTGTATGGCTTACACAGACATGTCTGCATTCGACGCCAATAAGATCCAGGAGGTGAAGGGTATGAAGGTCTATAGTGCCAAGCGCAACAAGACAAAAGAGACCTTCACTATTCCATTGCTCTCCCCTGCTCTTGAAATCTTAAAAAAGTACAAGAACAAGTTACCTGTGATCAGCAATGTGAAATACAACGAGTACCTAAAGGTTGTTGCTCAGGCTGCAGGTATCGACAAGCCCGTGTCGAGTCACTGGGCTCGCCATACAGGAGCGACCTTACTTCTTAATCAAGGTGGACTTGACATGAAGATCGTAGCTAAAATCTGTGGCCACTCTTCTACCCGCATCACAGAGAAAGTGTATGCAAAGTTGCTCGATGAGTCAGTCGTGGATGCTATGGCCGGAATGAATGAGATAATATGAATTTACACGTACATTATATATTATTATGCAACAAAGAATCCGTTCACCGTAGTCCTTTACACCGCTAAAATTTGCACAATTCCTTTGTTTTGTGCAATAAAAGCACGATTTTCCATCTATTGGGGTCGTGAAATTGTTAATATACGACTTTTTATTTTTTTAGACCCTCTCAGTGGAACATAATATTTAATTTTGCGGCACAATCAATAATTCATCAAAAACGCAAATAGATATGGACATTCAGTTAAGTGACAAGCAAATGGAGCTGATTGCTACCAAGACTGCCAGAATCATCCTACGGAAGATGAAGGAGGAGGAAGAACCTCCCACGGAGATGGTGACATTGAAGGAAGCCGCACGCATACTGCACGTAAGTGAGAACCACATGCGGCGCATCAAAGACAAGTACCCGTACATCAAGAATGGCAATAATGCCCAAGGCCACCTCTTGTTCGTGCGTGAGGCTCTGTTGAAAACGTATGGTCAATAAATGCGAATGAAGTTATGAGCAGCGACAAACAGATGAACGAGAAGTGGGAGGAGCTGATAGGCTTCGCCCAACAACACGCCACAGGCAAAGGTCTCCAAACTGGCATCAAGTGGCTGGAAGATTCCTTCAACGAGTACCTGTCCATGACGGATGAAACATACGGGTATGGGATGGGCGGTCAGCCCGGCAGTCAGTACAATCGTCAGGTGCTGGCCGGGAGGATAGTCCTTCAACTGGGTCCCTTTGTCGGTGGCCGACATCTGCTTGACGAGGCACAACTCGCCAAGTTGAAAAAATCACTTCAGGATATTGTCGAAAGTCCTACTCAGGATAGAGGGTTGAAAGTGTAACTGATAAAAAGAAAAAGATATGATGCCATGACCGCCATAAAAAGACTGGCTCCGAGGGGGAACTCTGAGCCAGAAGCCGAAGCGATGTGGAGAATGCTTCTTTGTTCGTTTCTACGAGGGAACGTTGCAAAAGTACGCATAATTCTCCACATCTACAAACTTTTCCTAAGTTTATATAAAAATTTAACATAAAAAGTAGAGAATTATGAGCTTATATTATGAGTTTTTGCCTGCATATATGCAGGAAATAGTAAAGAAACTGGCCGATGTGTATCAGATTGATAGTGACTATGCGCTGACAGGCCTATTTTCGGCAGTAGCTGCCACTCAGGGTGACCGCTACCAGATAATTGACCCCAAAGGCTACCGCAATGCGACTGCACTCTGGCTGTGCCAAGTTGGTGTCAGTGGATATGGTAAGAGTGAATGTGCCTCCTGGTTGATGGAACCGCTCTTAGAGTTTGACGAATCCCGTCACAACGAATACCTAAAGGAAAAGGCCAGATGGCTGGCAGAAGATGTGAATGAAAGAGGAGAGAAACCAGTAGAAGATAAGCTGGTTCTCAATGACTACACTCCTGAGGCATTATTCGAGGCGATGGAAAAGGCAGGAGTCAACGGCATTATTCTATATCGTGATGAACTATCTGGCTGGATGAAGGATATCGGAAGATATGGGAAGTCAGGTGAAGTGGAACAATACCTCACCGCATGGTCACAGAAGGCAGTGAGAGTTACGCGCCTTCTGCGAGATGATAATCTTATCAAGCGACCTTGCTTCAATGTTTTTGGAGGAATTCAGCCGGATGTCCTTCGCGAGATGCTTGGTAAAGACGACCTTATTGCCAACGGCTTTAATTCCCGTCTGTTGTTTGTTTTTGCCGATGACAGTTTTTCTCTGAGCTATTTCAAGGAGAGCATACCTGATTCAATGAGAGTTGCCTATAGGAACCTGATTGAAAGGCTTCTCCAGACCTGTAATATAGAAGTAAGGTTCAGTAGTGCTGCAGAAAAGTCTTTTATCCATTATTGGGAAGATCTCCAATACCGTAAGACTTCTGGTATAAACATGCGCCGCCAACTTCTTTCAAAACTCCAGATCTACGTGGAGAAATGGGCTGGCATCATTGAACTGTTAGCCAACGATGGGACACCGCACAATGAGATAAGTGGGAATACTATGGACATTGCAATATCCCACATGCGGGTCTTTGAGGAATGGGCCTTGAAGGCATATTCCATTATCAAACCCGATTTCGATAATAATGTTGCCGCTACTCCCGTTCTCAACAAAAAAGAGATCCTTCAACAGCTCTTGAATCAATACCCAAATTTGAACAAAAATCTTGTCGCAAAAGGGCTCGGAATCAGTCGTTCATTACTATCACCTTCTCGAAAAAAGGTAGTCCCCCCTGAAGTAAACATGAACAACGATGTAACAATTTGATATTCAACAAGAAATAATGTTCACCCTTGTTCACCTCGTTTTGTAATGGAAACCGAATACCTCCCAAAAGCAGGTGAACAGAGGTGAACATCGTAAACTCCGATAAACAAAGGCTTCGCAACAAATGTTCATGTTCACCTAATGGGGTACGCCCTTTCTTGGTCATGAGATGTGAAAGATGAATTTCGTACACGCTCATGAGCGATGATAAAATTATACACATTTTTAATATACTGGAAGAAGAAAATGAATATTCAACAGATAAAAGAGAAATACACTTGTCTGGACTATCTGGGCAAACCAGCAAAGAAGGTGGCCAATGGCTACCTCTATCATGCCCCATGGAGAGAGGATAAGCATCCATCGCTGTCCATTACACCAGATGGTCGAGGATGGCACGACTTGGCTACAGGAGCCAAAGGGAGTGTTATAGACCTGGTAATGACGCACCTGAACACTCGCGACTTCCGGAGGGTCATTGAAGAACTGGAGAAGGTTCGTCCAGATTCTTTTTCCTTTCCTCTGTCAAACACTTATGACGGAGGAAGAGAAAAAGGACTGGAGTACACTCGCTTTGAGTTGGTTCCGCTGCAATCCCGTGGTCTTTACGCCTATCTCCACAGCAGAGGAATCAACATCGAAATAGCCAAGCAGTTCCTTCAGGAAGCAAGATATTCATATAAGCAGGTAGATGATGGTACATACATCTACACTTTGGCCTACCAGAACGACAAAGGCGGTGTAGAAATGCGCAACAGTTTTAAGAAACACTCAAAATCTCCCAAATGGATAACCAGCCACCTCGGCCGAGAGAACGCACCTGTGGTCGTTTTTGAGGGCTTTATGGATATGCTGTCGTTCGCCACCCTGTGCGGTGCAATCAGGCATAACTATGTTGTGCTGAACTCCATCGTTAATGTGCAAGCTGCTGTTGATGTGCTTAAAGAGTATCGCAATACCATCTATCTCTGTCTTGACAATGATGATGCAGGAAGAGAGACTACCAGGCGAATGTTGGAACAACTCCCATCAGCTGTTGACATAAGTAGTCGTTTTGCCCCGGCAAAGGACGTGAACGATTACCTCTGTAAGAATAGGCAAGGTTAAATAGCCTATTTCCTGCCTTTAGGTTTCATTACCTGATAGCCTGTATTTCTGTCATCCTCCTTTTTCTTTGGCAGGTCATTATTGCCACCACAGCCACTACCACCTTGACTATATTGTTGGAGGAATGGAGAAAGGACGTGAATCCCTTGTGCGATAGATAGAACCTCGTTAGCTGCATCCTCAATCCATGCTTGCCACGTGCGGTTGTTATCGAAGTCTTTCATTGCAAGGGAGAGAAGCTCATTTGCAGCTTCGCCACGACTGATGCCTGATGTACTGATAGCATTCTCCACGTCAAGTGCCTGTTGTCGTGAAAACTCCCTTGCACTCACTGAATTAGCGCGTTCAAAAATTGCCTTTACGGCTGCTTGTGCCTTTGGCCAATGGCGATATAGAACGGCATCCCTGTCTTTAATGTGTTTCTGTGCCCTTTCGAGTTCACCAGACTTATCCATCTTTTTCAGTTCTGCCCGTTTTGCATCGATTGCCTTGTTTGTCTGATCATGACGACGGATGGCATCATCAACCATCCCTTTGATTTTCTTTTCAATGTCTTGGTTCTGGGTGATTAGGAGTTGTCGTTGTCCATTAATGTCTCTTAATTGCTGCTCTGCTGTTCTAAGTTTCTGTTGCTTATCAACCATCTGTGACTGTACTTTATCCAACATTTCTAATAGCTCAATGCGCTTCTGACCCATCTGCTCCTTATCCTCAGCATACTCGTCTTTAAGTGCTTCGATTTGTGCTTCCAAATTGTCTTTCTGCGCTTCCAGATTGTTGAGCATGGTAGTCAGACCTTTTAAGCGTGTCTCGGCCTGTTTTTTCTTAGCCATCACATCTTCGAGTTTCTTGCTTTCTTCGTTTAACTGAGTCTTAATTTCTTCTACTTCATTTTTTACTTTTTTCTTTTCTTCGTCAATAGACTCCATCATCTCTCTATACTGTACATGGTAGAGGTATTGCTTTCCAGTATCTGCTTTCCGTTCTCCTCGTTTCATATCAAGCGCCATAGCAAGTATACTCTGCATCTCTGACATGGCCTGACTATTCGGCTTCACTGTCTTACCTGTATTCCAGTCAAGGAAACTTGCCACGACGTGAGCGTGGTAGTTCATCTTGTATTCACTGGTATCTTTGTCATAATATCCTTCGTCTTTGTGAAGGTCGATGCGTATGATTTCAATACCATGTTTCCTTGCCCATTTCTTCAGGTAATCGAAGTCTTCAATCTTGGTGTCCGCCTTTATTGGAGGACACATTTCCCTGATGGGACTCCACCCGGCACACTTATATTCCTTACCAGTCTTCTTACTTTTCCTGATTTTATCAGCGAGTTGGGGCAGTTGACCAGTCTTTTCTTTATACAGTTTTTTCATTGCCTCAAACACATCTGCTACAGTCTTATCCTTGTATCTGACATTATCATTCATCCAATGATCATTATTCTCTGTCAGATTCTCAAAGAAATACAAACTCAGTCCTGCTTTCTTGACAGATTCAAGATATTCAGGACGACGCTCGTTATGAGCTTCTACACTTCCAATGTTACATGGTCTCCAATGACCACCAGTTTTTCCTGTTCCCATAAATTATTTTTCTTTTTTACCAGGAGCTTGCTCCCTTTGTTCAACATTATGTAATCAGTCTCGGAGAGCCCACATTTAACCTTTCCTTTTCAGGGAGAGGGTTATAGTGGGCTATATCCCCATTCGTGGATTCCCTGCCGCGAAGTTACGATAAATTCGGGAGTCGCGATGCAGTGAAAAACAAAATCTCTTATATTAACATATTTATGACTTCATGCTATTGTGCTGC